>JAABUQ010003116.1_pt1 | contig 31125 bp, 34 predicted proteins | sample 5560001 | NCBI WGS metagenome assembly JAABUQ01 (sample SAMN10711888, study PRJNA513371) | rock metagenome | isolation source: Antarctica rocks | place: Antarctica: Victoria Land, Finger Mt nord | collected 2015-12-18 | reverse complement strand
AGGTGGTGAAGCTTGGGAATGTAAGGGGGTGAAGGGGGGGGAGGTGAGGTGGGTTGTGGGGAGGATGTGGAAGGGGGTTGTGGGATGGTGGGATGGGTATTGAAAGGGTTGGGGGGTGGTTTGGAGGTGGGGAACGTTGAAGAGTTCAATTGAGGACGGGGAAAGGCCATGGGATGGGGAATGCTTAGGAGTGAGATGGGGTGGAGCGCGCAGCTGCGACGAGTTGGGGGGCAATTGGGGTTTTTATGATCGTTGTTGTAGTCGAGGGTGCTATGTCTCCAGGTCGTTTCAAAGTGGAGGAAGTAGAAGAATGTGCCTAGCTCGCTCGAATCTAGCTTACAAGAAGGTCATGAGTTATGTACCAAGCCGTGAACTGCCTTTACCAACCCGATATCACTCGCATATGTGCCTGGCATCACGAGATGCTCATCGTCCACCAAGAGGATTTCCCACCTCGACCTTGTAGCAATGGATATCTTGGATATCATCATAAGGCGCGAGTGAGATCGATCGCTCGACTACTCCTCCCCCGCACCCTTCGGCTTCTGCCCATACACAACATGACTATTCGCGCAGACCATGGTTAGCCCCAGAAGCCATCCTTGGCTTAGAGAGGGGCGTTGTTTGGGGAAGAGGAGAATTATTGGGGCAAGGGGAAGATAGTTGAGGAAGGAGCGACTTACAAGTCATACTGACAATGCAGCTTCGGATCCCTCAGATCCTTCCTCACGTTCGCAAGGAGGATATGCACCTCCTCCGGCGCCCAGCCCAGGAACTGCGTGTACAGCCGGAGCGTAAAGGCTTCCAGGCCTTCTTCGATTTGGACGAGGTTCCAGCTGCCGATATTTTTCTACGCCTTCTCATCAGCGCTTTGCCCTGGCCCCTCTCTTAGATGCAGACGGGGGACGCCTACCAAATGCTTGTCCTTCGCCCACGGCCCAATCGGTATGCGATACTTCTGCGCCACCAGCTTCTCAAACCCCGCGTCCTTCATCCACCCCTCCAGCTTCGTCCCGGGGCACGGATCGCGGCCGAAATCCCGCGACGCCTTCAGCAGCGTGTTCGCCCACTTGGTGATGGCGCGGTCGGGGCCCATGGAGCCGTCTTCGGAGTAGTATGTCAGTTCGAAATCTTGGAATTCGGCGTAGCCGCCGGGTGTCGTGAAGGTGAAGGCTTGGGACATGAGTTTGGGCCAGTCGACGATGGCGGCGGCCATGTAGCGGGAGTGGACGAAGTCGAATTTCTGGGGGAAGGTCCAGGGCTGTTCGCAGTCGTCGATTTCGAATTTGACGTTTGCGGGGACCCTGGGGGGTGCGTGGCTTTAGCTTGTGGGGTTCATTTGGTTGGGTGAAGAGTTGGATTAGGTGAAGAGGGAAGGGATGGGAGGCAGACCAGCTGGGTTGTGTGGGGCTTAGATCGGTTCCGATGATCTCGGCGGTGGGATACTCGTCGCCGACGTCGATTGCCCATATGCCGGTGCCGGTGCCAATGTCGAGGATGCTGCCAGGCTTGGGACCGAGGGGGGCGAGGAAGAGCTTGCCGCCCATTGTCAGGCGGAGCATACCGTGGGTGAGATCAAGCCGATCGAGTTCGCTCTACAGGGTGGTGTCAGCGAAGACCGCGTTCATCGGAAAGCGCTCTTCTTACATCGTCGTTGGGCGCAAAGTAGGCTGCGGAGTTTAGTGAGCATAAACATAGTCGAGGGCACAAGGGCTTACACCCATCCTTGAACCTGCAAGCCGAGATCTTGTGAGTTCAGGAGCGCGAAGGTTGGGTTCGCTCGTGTACTCACGCATGGTAGCTATGTGGAATCTTGTCAGTGTCGATTCACGCTTCAGCGCCACGCGATCCTAGGACCATACCGGCGCCCATTCTCAAATGGATAATTCTCGATACTGCTGGTCAGAGACGCAGTGTATTTGGAGCTATAAGTCTTCGTCAATGGAGGCTGATGCGACTGGAAGAATGGACCTCAGCATACGCGTCGTCTCCAAGCGTAGAGTCGGAGCCATCTTCGAGCTTGTACGATCCTCAGTCAGCTCCCATACTCGCTCAGAAAGAGGGCGCTTTTCATTCACATCTGGATCTGCCTCGATCCTAGGCTCCATAGCCTGTGGTGGAGCAGTTGCCATGCTCGGCGACTCTGTGGTCAATCCGTGTGTCGCAGCAATTTGACCAGGTCGACGGAGTGAGGGCCAAGAGCGAATGCAAATTAGTATCGGTCGGTTCATGCAAGCCCCAGATAAGGCATCAAGGAAAAGCCCAGACCAACAAGCGAGAAAGAGACGCTGCAATGCGGTCCAATGAAGAGTAGCAGTATAAGTGAAGACGCAGTTGGGGTGGTGAGGATCGCGATGTGAACAAGGGTTCCAGTGGGTAAGTGAGCGCCCCGCCTTCTCAATCCGTGCTCGTGCAGGCGGGCTTGTCCAATTGATCCGGAGGCTGGATATGCGCAGTGACGGTTGATCTTCCTTCAGATTTCTCACCTCTGCAGTACCCTGGCTCGTGCTCTTTACTTTATGGTGGTGAGAGTGGGGTTCTCGCGGGCACTTGCCGGCCCGCTTCGAGTGCCCAAGATTCGCCTACCGCTGTTCCTACCCGTCCCGACCACACGTTGATTCATGAAGCCCTAAGTTCCCAGGGCTAATGTACTTCCTTCAAAAGACCGTCGAGTTCACCTTCTGTGGCAGTGATACCACTATCGTTGGTGTCAATCCCTCTCGAGAGAACGATTCAGGATAATGCCAAGGGCCTCTGGTTGCATGCGACCGATCCATAGAATCGGATGTGGCCCATTACCAAAACAAACCAAAGAACAACGTCTAAGCCACCAAAAAAAACCAGAAAAAAATTCTTATCGTCGGCGCATCAAAAATTCGATCTCAATCACATCGACTGCGGGTAGTCATCTTGATCGCTAGAGATGGTATGTAGTAGTGAACCACGTAGTACCTCCATAACTCACTCGTGCCTAGGCTACCCATCCTTTCCGGTTCAAATTTCTTTCCCTGTATCTCTGAGTCTTGTTGGCAAAGCCTGGCTCAAAACTGTCCAGTATCGGGATTTTATTTCTGATCTCTACTAGGAGAATTGCCATCATCCTGTCGTCAGTTGGATTAATTATGTCATTTTCTAGATGTTGCCAGTGTGGAGGACCTGCAATTTATGGCCAATGCACCGCCTATAAAGCGACCTACACGTACTTTGCCCAGGTTATCAGCACAACCATATCTATATATATGCGTGTGTAATGTATGTGTGTGTGAAATAGGGCACGTTCAGAATGGTTTCGGAGTTGCAACCATGTTTCTAACGTCCTACATATAGTAGTTCTGTAGGATATATACAATGCGCGGGAAAATACCTCCTAAAAGACAATTACATGTCGTACTGATGCACGCCACCCAGGCGGGCCTTCGCCGGCTTGGGCGTGGAGTATTCAACATCCCACGTGACGTCCTTCTGGATAATCATCTGCCGACTGCCACCGCTCCCCACGCTTCCCGTATCCTCATGAACCACATCCACGTCATTCCCAAGCCTATCGTTTCTAACGCCAGCTTCTCTTTCTAGATGTGATCTGGTCAGGTTGATGGAGTTGTTGCTCGACAAGACAGGTCTCTCGCTCTTCCTCCGAAAATTCTGGAGCGAGTGGATGGTGCTGGAGCCCGAATGTCCGTTCGTGGTGCGGCCCCGCCTCGACAATTCATTAATCCCGGCTGAGCCTCCGTAGGATGTGTTGAAGGCTGCGATGAAAGGTTTCAGGCAGGCAATGTTGCTTGAGCAGATGCTGAAGTGGGCCTCGACAATCGACCAGATGACGAAGAAGGTGCCCGCGAAGGTGGGGTCATCGGAGTGCACCTCCCTGCTGGCTGCGCGTAGCCGCAAGATGGTGGCAGCGATCATACTAAGGAGTATGATTAGCGGCGGAAGGACAGTGTTGTTAGTGGAGACACCAACGGTAAACGTAAACCAAACGCTATCACCACAAAAGCCTTCTTGCCAACATCCATCTTGAGGTCTTTAACCAAAAGAATCGACATTCCAAACAGCGCTATTTCGCTGGCAATGTCAATTGCACCGATAACGTCCCAACGAATAATCTAAGGAGAAATTAGCGCGTGGTACACTCCTGGCAAGGAATACATACAGAGTCCGTGCAACTCGGATTGATGAATATCCACGGCTGGGAGAGGTTGCAGCGCAGAGCTACGAGGAATATGGAGATCACCAGCCAGACGGTCACCGCACCGAGGATGCCGGTCGCCACCCGCTTGTGATCTTTTCGAGGCGTCAATCGTATAAAGAGCAAAGCCATGGAACACTTGGAGGCCCAGACGGTGAAGAGGAAGAAGAAGTCGGTGGCGTAAGAGAGCTACTTCGTCAGCGACTCAGCGCAAGCAGTTTTTTGGCTTCTTGACATACCTTCTGTACCGAGAGAAGGTTCGTCGAAGGAATTAGTTGTTCCGTTTTGCCAAATCCTGCTGAGACAAGGGAGAAGACAAGCGCCGAAAACACGATCCCCGACGCCTGCAAATCCATCAGCTTGTGATTTCCGTGATCCCATCTCATGCAAGCTCACTGTCGCTACTCCCAGGGCAAGGTCGTCACGGTCAAAGGGCGGGCTGATGAACAGGCGGGCAACGACCCGAATAATCATAAAAATCAGGATCAGACATAAGCCAAAGCCATTTGCTATGAGGATAAGACCACCATGGTCCGTGGGAGTGACCACGGCAATGGGAGGGGAGATTGTCGACATAGCTGCGTCAACAACCAGATCGAAAGATTGGACGCTTCATGTACGTGCAGACCGCCTAGAAGTCGAGCACCCAACGCCTCGCCAGCATCAAGCGATCAAGGAACAGCAACGAGGGAATGAGAAATTATCTCTAGGATTCGTCAGGTGAAAAATTCTTCAAGAACTGACAACAAGGCTGCATGCATGTAAATAAGGTACGACAAGCAAAGAAAATCTCATGCCAAGCCATGCATGAGCACACAGCATCACCAAAGTGTAGGGATATCAGCGAGCTCCAAAGGGGTGTGGCGTGGCCCAGAGAAGCGTCAAGCCTTCCGATTGACAAGGGCGGCCAGGTCAGGGTAGGATCCCATTGGCACATCTTATACGTGGACATCTCGCACTGCAGCTGAGTGCCCTGCTCAGCGGTTGGGGTCCTCTCCATTGCTGTGATTGATTGCCAAGAACGCACCAGATCACACCGCACCTCACTTCTTCCTTCGTACTTTCACCATTCAGACCAAGCCTTCACAGTCCATCTACCAAATGTTCGTCCTCCCACGTTGCATGGCTGCTGTCCTATCATTGGACAGCTAGACAGTCCGATCAGAGTTTACACCCGACTACTACTAGGTTCGAGTGACAGGACAGGCTCGCGAGACCAACTGGGCGGTCCGAGAGAAGACCCGCGCTAGAGGACTAGCAGCGCAGGTAGCCCCTAATCTGGGCCCCGACCGCGGAACTACGGGTGGGTTCCCCGTAACCTCGAGCTCGGAAGTTCTACCACCCATCAATAAAGTACGCAGTATAAAGTATGTGTGTCAAGCTATGGCCCTTACAACTTCCAGGCTTCCCCTACACACCAGCTTCTCGGGCTATTATGATTTGGACAGAATCTCGCCTGGTTGGAGGAGCAGAGCGCTTTGATCCTTACATGAGACTTGAAATTACATCGTAACTTCTAAGTACTTCCACTGGGCGGTTCCCAAGCTAATCACTGCCCTTGACAGAACAACAGGCAATTCTCCTCGCCAGCGAGGCGAAATTATGATAACAGCGTGGCTTCACGTTGAGCGTCCGACTTTAACAAGGCTCCAGCTTCGCATCCCTTGGATTTCCACAAGTTGAGCCTATTCAGTAGTGAGACGGGGAACATAACATTAGCCTCCGGACAGAACCCACTATTAGCGGTAGCTAGGCAGTGGTCAGTCATTCAGCGTATCGGATGGCAGAATGGCACAAGCCAGCAGCAGCGCTACAGGCACTACTTTTGCAATCCGCCCAGCTTCCTAATTTCCAAGGGACCCAAAAATCAGCACAACAGCTTCGACTGAACCTTTACTAATTCCAGATCGACTGGCGTGGCGAGGAAGCCGAGCTCGCTACCATGGTCGGTGGAGACGGGAGGAAGTGGACCCTGTTAGGCCTTCTCATCCTGCCACCTTAAAGTAGGAATACTCCGACTCACCCATGCCAGGAATTGCATCATTGTCCATGGGTCTGGGTCTGCGAGCGTCAGGACGTACGGCGACCACGGCATTTCAATCAACGCCATAATCCCAACTTCATCCTCCCGAGACCTCTGCCAATAGTGCCAGTCTCGTCATCCTTCGCAATAATGCTTTGCAGATGCGGCGGCGGCGATGCACTGCGTCAACAGCGGCAAGCTTCCAATGTCATTGGGACCCCCACGCTCGCCATTCGCCACGCCCTGCCTTCCCAAACGAGAAGGCGGCCCGGTATCAGGGCAGCGCCCCGTCCATGAACCATCATTGGCGCTACGCTATGGTTTTGCAGTAGTCGGTGCGGTTCGCAGAGCTAGCACGTTGCTGCTTTGTCTCCAGAGCTCCAAGATTTCCCCAGTCAGTCTCGATGTGCAGAAGCACAGCACTTTAGTGCCTGCACTGCGCGTCTTAGACGTCTTAGAGCCACTCTTTTCATGCCGTGGCTTCTTCTGGCCAATCGCTATCAGATGGACCGGCACCATCCGGCAATTACGCGATCTTGGTTCCGTTGAACTGGGGAAATCCACCTGTTGCGCCTGGGGCTCCAGACTTCTTCCCATCCTGGGCCCTTCTCTTCTGCTTCACCCTCCACTGCTTTCCGTATACACTACAAGCAAACATGTCGAAAGGCGAAAAGGATGGATACGTGCAAAGCACCGCAGTCGCGGGCGAACAGTTCTCCGACGATGTGCAACTGGACGAATTCACAGCAACGGTCGCCGACAAATGGCAGGGCACGTCGGCGGATAAGCATGATATGTTGATGCTTGGAAGGACGCAAGTCCTAAGGGTGGGTTTCCATGGACATCCCATTCCCTGGTGAAGTATTGGCTAAGACCAGGCGTAGCGAAACTTCAGCTTCATCTCCATCCTCGGTTTCTCGGCTGTCCTGATCTGTACCTGGGAATTGATCTTTGCGTAAGCACTCAGCCTGCCTTTGGCCGAGAGTGTCTAATCGTTGCTATTCCAGAAATCTCCTCTTCGCGCTTACCGATGGAGGAACAGGCGGTCTCTTCTGGGGATTCACTGTGACGGTCATTGCCTGCATTTTCATCTACCTAAGCGTCGCGGAAATGGCTTCGATGTAAGTGAGCCGATGCGCGGTGCTACAACCTGCTTATAAACCGATCAGGTCTCCTACAGCTGGTGGTCAGTACCACTGGGTGTCCGAATTCGCTCCGCGCTCCTGTCAGAAGTATCTAAGCTACATCTCTGGTATGATTCCTCGTGAAGCATATTCGCGAAAGCTCTAATGCGTCAACAGGGTGGCTGCTGGCTATTGGTTGGCAAGGCTCTGTGGTCGGGCTCTCATTTGTGGCGGGGACTATCATCCAGGGCTTGGTGACTCTTAACCATCCGTCGTACACACCGCATGCATGGCATGGCACGCTACTGATCATTGCCGTTGTTCTGTTCTGCATCGTCTTCAACACGTCTTTGGCGAAGAAGCTCCCACTGATCGAAGGATTCATTCTGCTCCTCCATGTCATTGGCCTTTTTGCCATTGTGATCCCACTCTGGGTTCTGGCGCCTCGAAACTCGGCAAAAGTCGCGTTTACGCAGTTCAACAATGGCGGCAACTGGCCCACTATGGGTACTGCATATATGATCGGATTGCTCACCGCATTAAGTTCGATGATGGGTTTTGACTGCTCAGTGCACATGTGTAAGCCCTAGCTTTCTTCTACTTCACCTCCTAGCACCAAACAGCCCTTCTCCGTGTCCTCATGTTAAATAGTCGGTGCGAGGCCGATCCTGATTACCATCTCGAATGCTGACCATTAACAGCCGAAGAAATCAAAGATGCTTCAAACACTCTGCCAAGGGCAATATTGTGGGGAGTGGGCCTAAACACGGTTCTGGGATACATCGTCGTGATCACCCTCTGCTTCACGATGACCGATACAGCCGCCCTCCTCTCGAGTTCCACCGGATTCCCATTCATTCAGCTTTTCTACAATGCGACCAACAGCTACGTTGGCACCGACATCATGACGGCCATTATCGTCATCAACCTCGTGTCAGCGGTTATTAGTGAAATCGCCACGGCATCTCGCCAGATCTGGTCCTTCGCAAGAGACGATGGATTTCCCTTCTCGAATTTCCTGAAAAAGGTAAGCTTTCCAATATGCAGGAAACACCCCCCGGATGTCCTCCTCGTCGGCGAAACGACCCTTCTATCGCCTGCAGAAGCTTGCCTGAAATATTAGCTAACAACGAGCAGGTGAGCCCCGGGTGGAACATTCCCCTCAACGCAGTCATCGTGTCCTTGGGTTTCGGTATCGCCATCGCCCTAATCAACCTCGGCTCCAGCGTCGCCCTCAACGCCATCGTCTCGCTAACCATGTCCGCGCTGCTAAGCTCGTACATGGTCTCCATCGGCTGCATATTCGCCAAACGCGTGCGCGGCGAGCCCCTTCCCCCCGCGCGCTTCTCGCTCGGCAAGTGGGGCATGGCGGTCAACGTCATCGCACTTTGCTTTCTCTTCGCCTTCTTCATCTTCGCGTTCTTCCCTACGGGCCGCCCGGTCACGGCGACGACCATGAACTGGAACATTGCCATGTTTGGCGGTATCACGCTCTTCGCGACGGTGTACTATATGATTATCGGCCACAAGCAGTACAGACCTCCTGTCGACATCCAGAACCGGAAACTGTGAGCTGGGCTGCGTCGGCGCACTGGTTGGCACTATCTGCCGAAGTATATAAATCTACATTGCCTTTCTGCGGAGACAGAAGCTGTATGTATGGGCGGCTTAACGCATGATGCTATTCGCACTTGGAAATTGGTTAGTCTAGATGTATATAGCCACACAGAATGGACTTCTTATTCAGGCTTGCGTGCAAAGAGCATCGACGAAGGTTATGCTGGCAAGCCGATAAGGTCTCGTGAAATTTCTACGCCCAGCCCAGCCGTAGCCAAAAACCCCATCCCACAAACCCATTCGCCGCCCTCCAGGTACTCGACCCCCTTGCCGCCCTCCAAGTAATACGGCTCACAATCATATCCCCTAGCTGAATAACAGCCTGAAAAGCACTCTATCTACCTTTCATAGTAACGAGCGATCAGAGAGTACCACTGCTTGACTAGTAATAGTGGGGAGTCCTCCCGATCGGCGGGTTGCACACCGAGGGGTGTTCTCTTTATCCTCCCACAAGCTGTTACGAAATTGAATGATTGATCGGAGAGGCAGGGTGGTATCAATGACAAATGCGGATTTGGTACGTAATGGAGACTGGGTCGTTGGATTGAGACCCCTGGCAAGCTTGCCAAGACTTTCCGTGTCTATAAAGTTGTTCTTGCAGTATCCATACGGAAGGCGCTTCGTTGTTCTTCGGTGCACACTCATCGTCGAGCATTACTGCTCGTATCAAAGCTTGGAACGACGTCGATGTCTTTGAATGCACGTACCCACAATCTCACTGCTCAGTATCAAAGAAACGCTGAGCGTGTCTGAGAAGCAATGCGACGTGGGTTCAAGATTTCAGCTTATGGCATAAACGGACACCAAGGGTTTAAAAAGGGCGCGATATCGACCTTGAGCAAGGTAGGCTAGAGGCTCTTTTTTGCGTGTCGTTGTGTATTTTCTCTAACGCGGAGAGAGAGTGCGAAATATATTAGTAGAGTCTTGGATATGGGGCGGGATGATGGGCATCTGCTCGATGAAGTGATGAGGGGGGACTCCCAACAAAATGCGAGATCACTCGGATCATATATAAATCTATTCTCGAAAAGTCTTGATTGATTGATCTCGTGCCCAGCCTTGGTTTCGCTTCCATCTCTCTTCGACTCACGTTCGCAAGGCTTCTCTGTGCTATCCAGCTTCGATTACTAACGTGGCGAGTACCGTCGTGAAACCCATTGGTCTTCACTCTCTGGGAAGGGCGCGATCTTGACACCATTACGACATTCGGTCAGCATCCTGGTAACTTCTACGTACTCCTCACCGGATCCCGGTTCTCTATTCTCTCGAATGCTTGCCTTCATTTTATAAGCATATATGTAGCATAAATCAGGACTTGCTACTGCGCCGGATAGGTGCGTGGGCCGCGAAAAGAGGCCATAAATTTCGACGTCACTTTTCTGCCGATTCAGCGCCGAAAATTAAATTTATCGGTATCTTCACTGCAAGTACTATTGTTGTAATTGGAGGGACCACACCACAGTGCCTTTACGCGCTCGCTAGTATCGAAGACTTGTTTGCTACCTACAGGGAGAACTTTGTGCAGGGCGGAGCAAAATATGTGCCCACTTGGCCCTTGCAGCCTATAATATCGAGAAGCACGTACCGGAAGGGCAAGAAAGACTGGATCAGGAAAATGTCGTAAGTAAGAGGCTGCGAGCCGATCTCAAGCACGATAGTATAAAGGTTGTGCCAGACGCTCGGTTTCCTCGCTAGCAGAAACAAGGCATACCCAAGAAGAATCGAGATAGTGTCAGAGGCTGCTAGAAAGACCGAGGATCTGCCAACAAGGCGCAGAAGGGCCACCGATTGTCAGAGTACTCGAGCAGTTTAAGTGTCGATGAAGCATGAATTTCGAACAAATCATCGTCCAGCCTCGATCGAAGGCGAAAATAAGGTGCATTCGGCACAGCCTGTCTCCGAAATCAAAACCCTGCTGGAGATTCGTTAAATGCTTCGATAATTCCGAAGGAGTCAAAGCGAGGGTTTGGGAGTAAGGCATCCACCAGTTGCCCGAAAACCAAATCAGTCGACACCTCGAGGACCTGATCATATTAGAGATCTGGAGCTTCGATCTCCGGAATGGGGACACGTAATACCGCTCTATGCAGTGGCGGCTGCACATCGATGGTCCCTCACTCTTGCAGCAGTGAGCCTAGAAGACGGTTGGCATAGAGGACGAGCGAACCAAGGTTTACGATTTCCTATCGGGAAATAATGGATATGATCGGCTCACGTGTATGTTTCCAGGCACTAGCGTCTTGGGAGAATATACCGTCGCCAAGGACTGGAGCAGATGCCGAGTTTCTCGAAGCAGTCTTTCCCCAATCTTGAAACGCTGATATGGCAACTTGTTGGGTGTTATCCGGCTTCACGGTCTTGATCATATCGATGTCGAATAAGTTCTCCTCGAATGTCTTGCCATATAGCGGACATATGAATCGCACTCCCACTTTCGGTAAGGAACACTCCCATGCAAATATATTTGATAAAATTCTTAGCTCCAGAATTGCAAAGGTTTACGATCATCGCTCGACTAGTCAAATTCATTGAGCTTGAACACGGTATGCACCCCTTCAGATTAGAACGACACTTAACAACCGCCAGGGAAACAATGCATTACGTCCTGCCGGCACACCGATCAACCTCGAGTTTCGAATTAGCAGGGAGCCCATATCCGCACGAGTACAAGTTCAGGTTGCACAAACCGCCCCACAAATACTCAACTCTTACATCAGTTCTCTCTTTCCAATTCCCCCATTCTTAATATTAGCTATCTCCTTCAGCGCCATCCCTACCCCCAACCTCAACAACCATCCAATATCTCAATCCCCGCACCCCACCAACCGCGATGACGCCCTCCCCCCCATGCCCCTTCCTTCTCCTCCCCAACGAGCTCCTCGCCCTCATCATCACCCACCTGATCCCCACAAGCCACCCCATCTCCCACCTCTCCATCCTCGTCTTCCGCCCTTACAAGCCCTACTATCCTCTCCCCTACCGCTCCGCCGCCCTGCTCCACCTCTCGCGGACGTGTCGGCGCTTGCGCGCTTTAACCACGAAGCTTTTGGGAGCGGAGAGAGCGAGGGAGCGGGGTGAATTGCGGGAGGCGCGGGAGGTGGTTGCGGGTCTGTTGTGTGGTGGGATGGATAGGGAGATTGCGGTGGGGTGGTTGGAGGCGTGGCAGGAGTATGGTGTGGGGGGGGGGGGGGGGGGGGTTGGGGGGTTTTTTGGGGGGGGGTTGTTTTGGGTTTTTGGGGGGGGGGGGGGGGGGGGGGGGGCTGTTTTTGGGGGGGGGGGGGGGGGGGCCGGGGCCTGGGGAGTCGAGCGCATTGGCGTTGGGGTTTGGCGAGAGACTGATCTTGTGAGGTAGGAGGACGTCGTAGAGAGTTAGGGTATCTTTCGACGCTCAATCAGGTGTCATGGACATCGATGCCCGTGGGATGGGTGGGGTCTTGATATGCGGACCGTCACGAGTGTCGAATGCTGGTAGTCCGGTTTACCATCTTGCTAATGACTCTGAGGCGGCAGAATTGCGGAGGCTGAGGGGAGATGGTGATTTGTCGTCGACATTATCTGATGCTTCCAATTGTTCCATTAAAAATGCGGTGTACACGTCTTACAGCACAAAACCATTCTTCAAGAGCCCAACCAGGGCTTTGGATATCCCTCCCCAAGGGTATCTGTACTCTTTATTCGGTGGCTATTGTTTTCAAAGTCATAGTATGTCTACCACTTCCAGTCAGTAGCAGCAGTGCTCACCACTTGATCCAACTTACATCAATTCTCTCCATACTGAAGCTCGACAAGCCCTTTCCTCAACGTCTCGTCTCTCGCATGTCCCCTCCCTCCAGGACCTCACGCCTTCCCCGTACTTCCGAACATATCCATACTCTCCTCCACAACCTCCTGCATCCTCCTCGTCCCCTCCTCCATCAACGCCGTCAACCCCAACCTCCCCTCCTTCTGCAGCTCCATATACCGCCTATTCACCACCTTATTAATATTCACCTTACTGATCCCCACCCCTATCAACCTCTCATAAATCTCCGGCGTGAACGGATCCGTCCCATGCGCCACCAATCTCACCCCTCTCTCCCCACCCACAGCCTCATTAATGCCCTCCAAGCGCTCATACTCCAGCCTCACGCCTCGGGGCCCATACTCGCCATGCACGTTCCCAAACGCCGGCGCCAGCCAATCAATGCCCGTATCGACGAACCTCCTCGCCTCCTCCGCCGTCGTCAGCACCCCCTCCAGATCCGCCGTCTGCGCCACGCCGTCCTCCCCGCCCTCGATGCGCCCGGGCTCCGCCTCCGTCGCGATGCCCCGCTCGTGGCAGTACGTCGTCAGCTCGCGCGTCAGCTTCAGGTTCTCGTCTTTGGAGTAGTGGCTCATGTCCACCATGATGCTGTCGAAGGCGCCTAGGTCGGCGGCTTCGCGCACGAGGGCTGGGGTCTGCGCGTGGTCCATGTGGACGGTGAGGGGGACGTGGGCGGAGCGGGCCATCGAGGCGCAGAGGTGCGCGAGGTGCGGGGTGTAGGATAGGCACCAGGGGAAGAGGAGGAGCATGGCGGGGGAGCGTTTGGCTTCGGCGGCGCGGAGGGTGGCGAGGGCGCCTTCGAGGTTGTACTGTTGAGGAGGGAGATTAGACATTGCATTCGCTTTCAGAACATTTGTTGGAGAAGGCGCGCGATGCGTTAAGGAACAGCTTACCACGCAGACGGCGGGGATGGCATATTTTCCTTTGACGGCGGCGTCGAGAATGGCATTGGCTTTGTTGTTCTGGAGTCGCCCCATGGTCGAGGCGGAGCTGAGTGAATCAGGTATAATTGAAGGACGTCATAGATCAATTCGGATCGAGCGCATCGAGTGAGGAGATCCCGAGCAAGCGATGGATGATGGGCGGCCGATTATGACCTTTGGCACCGGATTTTGTGATGGTGTTCAAGAAGCTTTCTGGCCAAAGATGTGGTTGGGAGTCGCATCGAGTACCCCTCGTCCACTGCCCCGCTACGCGATGACGAAAGTTCTGCTAAAAGAACGCGAGTCTCGAACCAGTCGATGGCCATAAGACTTGTACAAAGCTGCAGATGCGGGCACTTTAATACTTCATCAGGCGCAGTGAAGCAAATAAATGCGAGACAGACCCAATTCATTCGACACAATCAGGAAAATTACACGCTAGAAGAAAGACTAGCTCCGCTGAATCGACACAGGAGTACCCCGATAGACCTCTGCGAAAAGCATCACTCTAGTGCACAGGGTCACTCTTTTTGCTGCGACCTCCGACTAGAGTACGTTGAAGACAGTATGTAATGTTCCAGTATTCGGTGAACACTAGTTGCTAGCCCGGGTATCACGGACTGGAAAGAGAGCATCAATGGTATATTGGATCTTTTGGAAAGCTTCATAAACGAATACCTGCAATATGTACCTGCACCTGTGATAGCGGTCACCATAAGACCAATTACATTGCAATAGTACTTGTCGAGGCGTCGTGAGAGCACAAAACCAAGAAGAATAGTCCTTTAGACTCACTAGATCATGCTTTATGTCTTCCAAGCTGCTGCAACATCAGATGATGGTATGGGTGGGCTTTTCCCCTCTTAACAACCATAACGTGTTGTTGAAGAGATCGAGGAGAGGACAAGGGCCCGCTGACCTGCTCCAGCTATGTATACTCTAGGTGCGCTAAGGCCTTTATATGCCCAAAGTGTTGGCCCCAGCGTCGTGACTGTTCAACTGAGCGTCGTGACTGTTGAACTGTCGTAGACTCCTTAACAGCGTGACGACGTTCGAACATGTTCTCGCGCATATCTTGGAAGATCGACGCGAATTCCCCGGTGTCGATAGCGTTGATCCAGTAGACGTATATTCTTCCATCGGCTCTATGGTCGAGCGACCGGAAAGCGGTTCCAAAGAATTGGAACGTGTCCGCCATGAACGTGTCGGGGTCCTTACTCTCTGAGATATGTGGCAAATGCTTGGGGACTGCATACTCATCTAGGTTCTTCATAAAAAGGTCCCTCTTCGTAAAAACCAGAATGATTGGTGCATGCGTTTCCTGACAGACCGTGGCGAATTTCTTCATGGACTCATTCATCTCATCCTCCAAGGAATCAGCATATGGAAGTGATTTATGCTCGTTCTAGGGAGCACTTACTCGATTGTGATCCTCGGTTGGAAATCGATAGCCTGAAAGTCCCACTGTAAAGATAATGCAGTCAGGTAACATGTAGTTTAAGTCACTGTTGCTGTCAAAAGGATCAACATAGGGATCCATGAGTCTGTAATGGATGGTATCTAATTCAAGCTGTATTATCGTGCTTTCATCTGTGCCTTTGCTAGCACGAAGGATGTCCGAGTCGGATGGCACGTAATCTTCTCGCGAGAATTCATCCAGTAAATCTAAGAAGCTGGGATGCCATCAGTATGAATTAGAATTTAGCAAGGTAAGCCGTACAACGCATTGTTATCTGAAGAACCCATCTGCTGGCGAACTCTGGGGCTGGCAGCCAGAGCCCTGCAGGCGTGGACGCAGGATCGAAAACCTTGGCTATCATTCCGGTCTCTATGTAGCCAAAATTCTTTATACTGCAAGAATTTTTTTGTTGGTCATGGTTGCTTGCAAAGTATAATAAGGTTAAGAAGGGGTTCTGCGTGGTACATACGAGATTCTCCTGCCGAGCCCCCTCAGACAGCGGTGTCGGATACTCCGCGTCACTTTTCTCCTCGTGTGTAGTGAAAGAAGCTTTGAACAGGTTCTCCAGGATGAGTCCACGATACTCAAGACGTTGTTCTTGCGAAAATCCGTAACCATACAGAAGCCGAAATTGGTGTCGGATGGTGGTCTTTCCAGAAGATTTAGTACCTAATGCTTCGGGCGCGAATTAGCTATCGAAGCGAGGTCTCCTTGACTTGAGTTTGTTTAGTTTAACAACGGAGATATGGCATCTGCTTACCGCATAAAAAGATATTCGCTTCAGGCGGCTGGGAACCCTGCTGCGCCGAAGCTCCTGGGTAAGGCTGCAACGACTTAAACACGCGCTCTCTAGGAGTCTCCATTAGACTGTAATGCTCAGAGTTCTTCAGCACGGCGCAAGATATTGGGAGGGAGACTACAGAGAGATTGGAAACATCGGCCATGCTCAATCCTGAAAGGCAAGACCATCCAAAGGAGTTGGTATCGGAGCGTAGGGATTGGAATGACTTGCGTCGCAGTGTTCGAACGTAGACCCTGGAGCCATATAAATCATCGTCAAAGTCGAAGACAGATCTTGCATTCATAAGAGCGACCTTTTGTGTGAGAGTTGTGTGCACCGGTCTCCTCGGAATGATGGTCGAAACATCATCCTCGTCATTGCTTGGATCAGTTGAGTAAGTGGAGGCCACATTCGGGGCTCGAAGTTGACCTTCAAGACTGCCGAGGCGGGTGGACATCTCTTGGCTACTTTGCAGTAACTGGTGTACTAAGTCGGTGAGGGTTCCGATGGAAGTGGTTGCTTCTTCCATGGAGGCACTTGAAGTCGGCGAACACAATGTAAGTTTTACTCCTGGGTACCGCTATCCTAAGAAATCACATTGCACTTACCAGGTGAGTGTCGTGAGGATCAAGGTTAGAGTTACCTTGGACCACTTCAGGCGCTCGAGCAAAGCTGTCAGGGAAGACTCTTGCCGAGCCCAGGCAATTCGGGCCCATTCCTTCTGCGGTTGATTCAGATTGAGTGAGGTGAGAATCGCTTCCAACTCTGAGAAGGTCATGACACAGGTCGTCAGGGTGACTACGATCTGATCCACCATGATAAGCTTTGTCCGCGCTTGGGAGCCAGACTTCGCTCCAGTTAGATAGCCCTGAACCTGAGCGAGCGAAGCACTGATACTAGAAACTTCGAGCAAAACATGCTCCGCCAGCGTTGGTGCATTCTTTACACTGTGAATGAACGTTGTGAGCACTTGGGAGGCCTTGGCCGTAGCAACAAGCAAGCCCACCACGGATGCTGCAACTGATAGCGGATCCATTGTCAAGAATATGCCGACGAGGCAGGATTATGCCACTCATTCGCAGTCTCAAGTCCTTGATGCCACTTCTGAGGAGACAAAAAGTCCAGCCATGAAGACGCACTGGGGCAGACCGACCATTGCTCTTATGTTCGGACAAGGCTGATGATGACAGGCATCCACCGAGCATAGCCTGCGTCTCCCGCCTTGCAGTTTGCCCGGGTGCCGCTCTTGGTAACGTAGTACCCTATCCAATTGATTGTAGACGCGAAGCATCTTTGCATGTGTGACAAGGCAAGTGTGATCTTCTTCCCCTTGACTGGGTACTCGTGCTCCCAGGAGTGGAGAGAATACTGAAGTCTTCGCCACGAGCACTTCAGTGGAGGCTTGGCGTGGCTGACCGAAGCGGGCTAGACTCGTTGTGACTGCTGGCCTCCTTTCCGGAGTAATCGTCGGTGCCCCACCGACAATTAAGGCTACGCGATCGTCATATCATTCCGCGACAACATTCTCAGCCATCTCTCCGAAGGTCTCTCTGCGCTATGGAGAGCTGTGTGGAATCTAAGGGCACCGGTCATCGCAGGTCTCCAGCGGAGATATCTCCCTTCATCCGCCCCTCAAAACCCTGACCATCGTGACTGCGGGGCTCTACGGTTCTAGACTCGGGAATTCAAGATGCTCCCCGCGTTGATATATGGTACATGTCGGATCAGATGATTGACCCTCGACCAGAGCAACGATTTGGAATACCGTTCTCTTGCTTCTCTAATAAGACTTGAGATCCCATTCAGTGTCCAGTAGGTAACCTCAAACGCTTCGTCTCGGATTCCATCCTTCACCATGTCCGACTACGAGAAGAAAGAAACCTCGCCCAAGGGTATGGAGATCTCCAATCGCGCTGCCGGCGAACAGGATGACATGTCCAAAAGGAACTACATTCGCTGGGATGCCGAAGGCGTCGAGAAGGTCCCTCCGAACGAGGCAGAAGATATCCAGGCCGTAGCGGATATGATCAATGCTTGCCAGAAGGCACAGTGGAACAGTCATCGCCACTGCTTCAGCGGTTTGTGTGCCTCGCAAGTGATGAATGATCCTGGGCTCATACCTCCCAGGGACCCACGCCCGTACACAAGGTCTAGTCAAGGGGAAGTTGGTCGTGCCGGACGACTTACCCAAACACCTGAAGCAGAGTCTATTCGAACATGGCGGCGAATATCAAGTGGTCGCTCGTTATAGTAGCGAGCCAGGCGACCCAGGTCTTGATGTGGGTTGTCCTTTATTGGTTAGACTCAACCTCGCTGAAAGTGCGTTTGTAGGACCGCATTCCACAGCCTCGAGGCTTCGCTATGAAAGTGTTCAATGTTCACGGAGAAATGCTCGAAGCTGGCAAAGACGTCCCCACACACGACATCGAATTCAATTCTACACCCGCGCTGGACCTTGCGGACGCCAAGACTACTAAGGAGATTATTGATCTGAGAATGAAGTACGGCAACAACCAGCCCGAGCTGTATAAGAAGTTGGAAGCTCGAGACGACACAAAATTGCAGAAGGCACGGGACACGGTCAGGAACACACACCTGGAGAGCACAAGACAATACTCGCAAACAGCCTACCGCTTCGGCGACTATGTTGCCAAGTACTGCCTGGTTCCATCATCCGAGACACAGAAGAAGCTATACGATGAAACCGTCAAGCCGGATGAGCATGAGTCAGACATCCTCAGCAAATGGTTGAGCAATTTCCATTCCTCTCATGATGCCGAGTACCTGCTTCAGTTCCAGCTTTGCGAGAACCTCGAAGACCAGCCGGTCGAATATGCAGGCAAGGTTTGGGACCCGGTGAAGTACCCCTGGCAGACCGTTGCGAGATTGGAGATTCCGAAGCAAGACTCGTTCAATTACGAGCTGAAGACCTTTTGGGAGGACCACTTGAGGGTTGACCCTTGGCTCGGATTGAAGTCGATGCAGCCTCTCGGCGGACCCAATAGACTTCGACGTGTTGGTCCGTGTCCTGTACTCGCGCTGTTCTATTCTTCGCTGATAGGTCGCATAGTCTACCCTGCAAGCAGCAAGTTGCGTCGGATCATGAATGGGAGGAAGGAAATGATGATCAAGTGGATGGACGAGGTTCCGTAAGCAATTCCCTCCGGAACATAATCTCCGACATACGCTCATTGTGCCACAGAGGTCCGCTCCCAGCGCCAATGGCACAAATGGCCTGATCACGATGTCGTTGAGGTAGGATTCGCTCCCCAGCATGACAGGTCTTAGGGATTAGTGATGTTCGTGCTGTTCAGCACGTTCGCGTCTATACTGTACATATTATAGCTTCCTATAGGCATCTAAGACTGCATGTCTCACTATCCTGAACTCACAAACATATATCTACTGGTAAAGGACTCTCCAGTGTGATGCCAAGACTTCCGATCTAGACTTGGCCGTTAGAGGCCGTACTTTTCTTTCAGTGACATATCGAAGTGACATGATTGGCTACAGGTGGCCATTGGATGTTGAGGCGAAAAAGGTGCATGACATCGAGCGTCAATTGTGTGGTAATCCGTTAACATCAACGACGACAATTCAACAAGATGGCTAGCAGTCCCATGCTCTATGGCAGCAGATACTTTAGTACGATGCATTCGACAGTGGCGGCAGCTCAAGCTTTCATCGCGCAGTCCGTAATTATGATATAGACCATGGGCCCTTTCTGCCCTTGCGTTTTTGCATACTCAATATTCAACCGTCTTCATACCACCCCCGACCATCCCTCTATATCTGTAGATATCCGATCTTCGTGTATCTCCCACGTACCCATCGTCAGTGCTCGCCACCTCCACCTCCACCTTCCACCATGAACACAACCGAACCACCCACCACATCCGTCCTCTCCTCCTCCAACAAAATTCCTGACTCCCCTTCCCTCGACCCCGAGAAACAAGCCATCGGCTCGCCCGCAACCAAAGTCTCCGCCTTCAAAAGCCTCGGCCTCCTCGACCAGTTCCTCGCGCTATGGATCTTCCTCGCTATGGCCATCGGCATCATCCTGGGGAACTTCGTGCCCAGCACGGGGCCGACGCTGCAGAAGGGGAAGTTTGTGGGCGTTAGTGTTCCGATTGGTATGTCCATCCTTTTCCGGGGTGGAATTTGGGGGAAGAGAGGGGAGTGAAGTTGAGGGAAGGAGTGAAGGGGGGCTGATGGGTGCTATAGCGGTGGGGCTCCTGGTGATGATGTACCCCATCATGTGCAAGATCAAATTCGAAACGCTCCACCACGTCTTCCGCCAGCGCGCGATATGGGTACAGATCGCCTTCAGCGTGTTCGTGAACTGGGTCATTGCGCCTTTCCTCATGGTAACCCCCTCCCCTCCCCTCCCCTCCCCTCCCCCCCACCTCCCTCACAAAACTAACGCACGCCCCTCCCCCTCCAGCTCGCCCTCTCCTGGGCCTTCCTCCCCGACCGCTCCCCCCTCCGCGAAGGGCTCATCCTCGTCGGTCTCGCGCGGTGTATCGCCATGGTACTGATCTGGACGGGTCTCGCGGGCGGGGACAACGAATACTGCGCCATCCTCGTGGCCATCAACTCCATCCTCCAAATGCTACTCTACGCGCCCCTCGCCATCCTGTTCCTCTCCGTCATCGGGCGCTCCGGCGAAACGCTGCACGTATCGTACTCCACCGTCGCGACCAGTGTGGCTGTCTTCCTTGGCATCCCGCTCGGGGCGGCGATCGTGACGCGGTTTGCGCTGCGCAGGGTTGTGGGCGCGGGGTGGTATGAGCGGGTGTTTTTGAGATATCTGTCACCGCTGTCGCTGCTTGGGCTGCTGTTTACAATCCTCGTGCTGTTCGCGTCGCAGGGGCGGAGGGTGGTGCATCAGATTGTGGCGGTGGTAAGGGTGGCGGCGCCGTTGGTGGTGTATTTTTTCATTGTGTTTTCTGTGACGCTGCTGGTATGTCATAAATTGGGGTTCGGGTATAAGCTGGCGGCGACGCAGAGCTTCACGGCGGCGAGCAATAATTTTGAGCTGGCGATTGCGGTGGCAGTGGCGACGTTTGGGGCGGACAGCGATCAGGCGCTGGCGGCGACGGTGGGGCCGCTGATTGAGGTGCCGGTGCTGGTGGGGCTGGTGTTTGTTGTTAAAAGGATTGGGAAGCGGAGGGGGTGGAGGGATTGATGGAGCCGGCGCGGGAAGAAGATGATGAATGATAATAATGTCGCAGGCTGAACTCTCTTTGGGTTTATGCTTTTGAATGCTGCACTGATCCCCAACTCCACGCTTGCTGCCAGTAAAGGGGTATCACAAATCCATGCCCAAAACGTCTACTATGCTTCAGAACCACACCACCCCAGCCACAATCCCCACCGTCAAGCCCAGCATACTCCTCGCGCACTGCCGCGTCGCCATATTCGCCAGATCCACCAACGACCCATCGCCTGACCCTTTGCCCCCAGCAGCGTGACTGCTCGTTGCGGTTGCACTGCTTGACGCCGTCGTGGAGCTTGCCGTCCCCGTCGCCACTGCCCTCTCCGCACTCTGCACTTCCCCACTCGGCAGCGGATGCTCGAGGGTATTACACGCTGTCGCCCAAGCACCCAAAGGGACTGTGAGCGCTGTGGGGTCGGTGTGGGCGTTGCAGTGGTCGGTGACGCACGTGATTAGGGAGGAGAACATGGAGGGCTGGGCTAGGGCGGTGCCGCAGACACCTGTCGAAGCACCGTGATCGTTAGTAAATGGGGTACGCTTGGTGTAGTAAAAGTGTTTAGGGCTCATGGATGGGGCAACGTACATAAAGTAGGGGTGTCCGTTGCATTCTGGTTGGGGCAATTGGGGAACTGGCTCTGGAAACAGGTCTGCCAGCAGGTGGGCAGTGTGGTGAGGAAGTTGTCGGTGGGCTGCGTGTGGGTGGTGGTGAGGATAGCGAGGAGCGGGGGGAGGAGGGTAAGAGGGTGAGGACGCATGCTCGCGAGAGCTGTGAAGGAAGGAGATGAGCTTGTAGAGAGATGGGATCTTGGAATGCGGATGAAGTGGTCAAGGTAGTAAGAGCTCTATGCTGTGGGCAAGGAGAGTCTGAGAGATGGTTCTGAAGGAACGGCGTCACTACTGGGGTTTGGAAGAGGAGAGTCACGTCTGAGGAATTGGCGATGGGCGCTGTTGCGTCATTGGTCAATGGCTTCTCTGTTTCAAGGGCGGGTCGTTACCGTAGCACTGCCGACAGGAGTAAGCGATGTTTCAGTGTGTTCTTGGCAGGCACGTGATCTCACTCCCCCTCTGAAGCGTCGAAGGTATCCTAAGGTATCATTAATAATCATGGTTCGTAAGCCAACTTGGATCACCGCTTCTTTTGGTTGATGGAAGGAGCTGCTGATCCTTCGCTCCTAGTTCTATCTATTCCAACGTACGCTTTGCTGCATTGACGGCCTCCATATGCCTCAGGTACTGCCAAGTCCCAGCTTGGTCATCTCCGATTCAGACACGTTGCTTCTCAAGAGCAGCACGTAGCAATCCAATGCTGTACCGCATGCAGTGCGCTATCCGACCAGACAGCATACGTTTCCTTTCACAAAGTAGTCTGGTATCGACTGCGGTCCCAGCTTCATCATGGTCTTCTTAGCGGAGCAAACCATCCCCATACCTACCAAGGACATCAACTCATGGATTTTTGACGATGTTTCCTACGACCCTAACAGGCCTGTATGTTTCTCTCCCGTGAGCTTCCGAGAAAGCTGAGGCCGTATAGATCTATCACGACGCTGCGAGGCCTGAGCGGACCATCAGCAACAATCAAGCTAAGGCCATCGTACGTAAATTGATTGCCGGCCTGAAAAGATGGGGTGTGCGCCCAGGACAGAAAGATGTCGTCTGTCTGCACGCCTTCAACGACATCATGTACTCGATGCTCTTCCTAGGCACCATCGGCGCCGGAGGCATCTTCGCTGGGACGAACCCTGGGTACACGCCGTATGAGCTCGTGCATCATATTCGCACTGCGGATGTCAAGTATCTGATCACAGAACCGGAGACGCTACAATCAATTCTAGCGGCTGCTAAGGAGTGTAACATTTCGAAATCCAACATACTGATTTTCAACGTCAACGGCCAACCTGTACCGCAGGGATTCCAATCTTGGGACACACTGCTAGATAAGGGCAAGGACGATTGGCTGCGCTTCGACAACCTACAGACAACCAAAGATACTGAAGCCGTAAGGTTGTTCAGCAGCGGCACTACTGGCCTCCCTAAGGCCACAATGATCAGTCATTACAATCTTGTTGCCCAGCACACTATCTGTTGGAATGTCGACCGAAAGGACTACGATGTTCGAAGACTTCTCTGTCTGCCTATGTTTCATGCAGCTGTCTTTCCTGTCGCTCACACCACAACGCTTAAAGCCGGTCACGCTTCCTATGTGTTGCGGCGCTTTGAGCTTGAAGGCTTTCTCCAGACAATCGAGAACTATCAAATTACGGACTTGATTATGGTGCCGCCTATTGTCATTGCAACCATCATGTCTGATTTAACAGATAAGTACAGCCTCAAGTCTTTGAGAGCCGCAGTCTGCGGCGCTGCAGCGTTAGGGATTGGCCCTCAGAAGCGGTTCCAACAATTGATGAGCGCAAATGCGCCTTTTACACAAGTTTGGGGTGAGCGCCCCGGCCGCATATTCCACGACAAGACTGACCCCGTTGCAGGTATGACCGAGCTCTCGTGCCTCGCGACACGCCATCCCTACCCAGAGCATGATGATACCGGCAGCATCGGGCGAGCACTGCCGAACATTGACACGAAGTGCGTTTATCACCCAGTAGTGCTGTGTAAGCCAACATTAACATTCTAACAGACTAGTCGACGACGAGGGCACTGAAATTACAGCTTACAACACCCCCGGCGAATTCTGCATCCGCGGCCCCACCGTAATCCCAGGCTACCTCAACAACCCATCCGCCAACTCCGCCTTCGACCAAGACGGCTTCTACCACACCGGCGACATCGTTCTCTGCGACGCAAAGACCAAACTCTGGTACATCGTCGACCGCAAAAAAGAGCTCATCAAAGTCCGCGGCTTCCAGGTCGCACCCCCGGAACTCGAAGCCGTGCTGCTGAGCCATCCCCGGATCGTGGATGCTGCTGTGATTGGTGTGCCGGCGGGCGAGGGCGACGGGCAGTTGCCGCGGGCTTATGTGGTAAGGAGACCTGGAAAGGCTGGGGAAGCGCTGACGGAAGCGAAGCTGAAGGCGCATGTTGCTGGTAAGTTGGCGAAGTATAAGCAGCTCCCTGGCGGGGTGGTCTTTGTGCCCGAGATCCCGAAGACGGCGAGTGGGAAGATCTTGAAGAGGGTATTGAGAGAGCAGGCCAAGAGAGAGATGAGCGCAAAATTATGATATAAACCTAGCATCTCCAGTGTTGGCTTTATGTATAGCTCGCAATGGTAAAGTCATGGATATGTAACGAATCGTCTCAATGGTTTTTCGAAGACTTTCGCTACAGCACATACCGATCCCCCAAACTGCAAACCATCGCAAACAAAACTGCCGACCGATGTGTTCTAGGACCAAGTCCAGGACCCAAAAATTGGCTGTCCTTAAGCACTGTAAGCATCTTCATCCGGAGCTAGCTGCTTGAGACTCTTCGACTTTGTAAAACGCAAAATCCAACCGCAGATAAAATAATGATCTCTTATCTTCCCTGCTATGAGGTAGATCCAAACTTGAAAACGAAAAACGGATTATGATCGTGGTGGGGATCGACCCCAGGATCTCTAGATTCGTAGTCTAGCGCCGTGCCATTCTTCCACACCCTTTGCGGAGATAGCAATTGATGACCGAAATATTAAGGCGGATCTACCTACACCCGTCCCAAGAGCAACTGTTTAGAGCAGATGACATAATAATCTATATACAATGGCGGTGTTTTGAGATCACCATGAAGCCTAATCTGGCTAGCTTCAATGGGTCGAGGTCCTAGTACAAGCATCTCAATAGTTTACGCAAACCAAGATATAATTCTCTTAGTAGAAGGTAGAAGATTTTCCACTTCGATATAATTGTTTAGTACATTGTATTTCTAAAAGAGTTTGTTAACAAACTCTTGATTGTTGCAATTAAGGAATACTTTCGAGCTGTAATGACAATAAACTAGATTGTAGCACTTGCTACTTTTGCTCGAATATATGGTGTGGTGTCTAGTACTCTGCAAGGGACGGGCTTTTTGAGGGCCAAAATTGTCTGAGCTTAAAGCTTGCCACCTATACTGGGTCACATTTTCAAGTGGAGTAAGCAGCAAGGTTTCCTGAATCTGGTTTCTGACCTGTCGATTAGCCTCTGAGTCGCATTGCTATCCTACGTGGTGGCAAGTAACGATGCACCAGTCCTTTGTACTTCGTGAGGGAATGTCTCGATAAAGCGACATTGGATTGATCAATCAGGATGACCCATAGCAAAAGAGGCAAAATGTTACTCAATTAGCATTGCTGGACCAGAATCTGAGGGAGAAGACGATGCATTAGGAGCGAGGTGTTGGCGATTGCCATCAGCTCTTGGGAAGTGGTGCATCATCCAATCCGAGGGGATAGCTGATGTCTTTCTCACTACTCTTTATCCAAGTCGTAATGCATGCGCGCTACACTCTGGGTCTGTCCATATCGGAAGAGATGCATAGGAACAGGAGTAGGGAAAGATTCCTCCACAACTTCATTGGCGGGATCGAGGAGGTGAGATGCGTCGTAAGTCTCGTAGCCTTTGGGTGCCGACAGAATCATATTGACAACCCAGCCAGCCTGAAGAAGTGAGTTTTGGGCCAGAACTTGGGCTCGTGTATCAGGCCATGTTCCAACCCCCACCGCGTACTCTCTTGCAAGGCCTCGAGCCATTGATGCTCGTCTCTCCACGCGTGCTTCCGGTTAATCTCCATGTATTGCCCCTTCACCTCCCAACCCCAATTGCACATCGCCTCCAACGCGGCCGAGCTGATCTTGACTGCGCGCCGGCTGTACGGACGCCGCTGATCGTATACCTCCATGTCCCCAAGACTCAAAAGCACTTTGCAGCCCCTGCAACTACGGCGAATCCTCCGCAGGAGCCCAATGTCGCTGGTCATAACATCGTCACGCGGATGGAACGTGACGTCCTCAAGGCGGGGGAGTCCCCCAAGGACCCAGAGACCGCGATCGCCAACCTTGCTGAATTGACTGACGATGTCGTTATCGACCACCGTTCGCTCGATCGATGGGAATCCTACTTCCAGGTAACGTAAGTGTTGGTAGGCAACGTCTGTCAGATTCCATTCGAAGTAGGGGAAGTGTATCAAGGATTGCTGCCGCAAGAACTGGAACTTGTTGCACCCATAGAAGATCGAGGCTGCTTCGTCACGGATTGCTTTATTGACACGGAGTAGCTTCGCATTGACGGTCCACTTCTCAATCTCCGGGTCCCTTAGAAAGCAGACGAGCGATTCTTTTCTGGGAATCTGAGCTCCCTCGAGAACCTTGACATCAGAGAGGAAAAGTTCGAGGACATCGAGTGCAATTGGGCTTTCGTTGATCAGGCACAAGCGATAGATCTTGTTGCGCACCTCGCCAGGGAGGTCGTTGAATCGGAATGCTGGTGTAGGGCCGGGGGAAAGGTCCGTAGGAGGCGAAGGACTTCGAAGAGTAACGAAGCGACAGGTGCTTTTCCATTGATCAGACATACTTGCCAGGCCTGACTATGGAACGCGCCGTGGAGATGAAGTAAAATAGTATCCACGTGTTTTGGCGATGGCGATCCCTGCTGACACGCTTTGCCAAATCAGGAACAGGTCTATTTTAGCCTTCTGGAGCCAGCATCGCATCCTCCATAATTCCTACGTTCCTTGTCAGAAGTCTACAGCAATGTAACGAAGAGAGCATGCTTAGAGGCGGCTCGAGATGGATCTGCAGCCTCCAAAGCTTGGCTATTGCTCATCGTTCTTGCTATATTCGATACCAAAGCTACGTCTCCAGGTGAGCATGCATACTTCTAAGTTTTGTCAGTGGTCTAACGATCGTCGAGTCATTATCACTGCCTGCGAGGTGAGTTTTCTCATTTACTTTCACAAGCTGCTGGCATGTGACGATTCTAACATCAAATTGTCATCATTGGTCGTTGTACATAAAGTTCCTTAGGCACGTGCTCGTTTTATTTCATATCTTTGCTCTACTTAATGACTCAGTCGAAATGCTGAGCCCATTCATCACTGTCCATCATATCTTCCACCTCCGAATCTAGTTCGCCCGAGCTCTGTGTGCATGATGGGAATGGTAGCTCCTCCTCGTCTTCTTCGTGATTTTCAACCTCTTCGTCCGGCATCACGATAGGTCTGCAAGCGCGGCAGTGGAAAAATCGGAAGCGTTCCACAATTCGCAGGTCATTGGATCGAGGGCTGCTGTCCATAATACGCTCCACTGTCGCTAATATAAACATCGGGGGCGACGTTTCTGCCCCGAAGAGATCGCCGAGCCCGTGCTCTGCGAGAGAGTCAAGATAGGCGGCCAGGTTTGGCGCTGCCCGCAAGTGCGCCATAGGCCCTGGGATAAGACTCATTGGAATATTGACTGGCCCAGAGTCCCAATATGGCGCTTGGGTGTGAGGATATTGAATGGGGCACATTGACGATAGGCACGGTGGATACGGCGGAAGACTAGCCGGCGGTATGATCACTGAAGTTTCCGATGGCGGCATTAATCCGTACTGGTGATAAAAAGTCGCGGTTGGGATGTGCTCGGGGAAGAAGAAGTAAGTGCTGTCAAGGTAACCTTCTTCCTCATTAGACGCGCGAGGTGCCTCGACAAGATCCGAGTATTGCAGAAAGACGCTGTCAACGTCACTGACGGCAAGTTCGCTTCGCTCATCGCGATTGTCGTGTGAGAGAGGTGTTTCTCTGTCTTCCTCGAAGCTTGTGGAGTCAGGCTCGTCGTTGCCACTAAAGTAGGCATCCGAGAGGCCATAGGCGTCCCAGAGGCTATCAGCATTGTCCTCTGGGGCGATGTTATCTTCTTGGCTAAAATCGTTCTCCAGAGATTGTATCTCACCAAGCAACAAATCGCCGTCCTGGGTCTCCTCATGACCAATATTTTGAAACCATTCCCGCGGGTGACGCCGATTGGCTCGTCTCGTATACACCAAACTTTGACGAATATCGAGCGTTGGCTGTCTACGTGCGATTATGCGTGCCCGGTAGTCCGGACAGTGCCACCAGCGGAACCTGTAGAGCAAGTCCTCGCTTGCAATGTTCTCCGATCCGGTCAAGCGTCTCAAAAGCGCGGCCCACACCGCCGCTGGAGGGCAATTCCCTTCAAACACATGCTGCACGTTATGGTGCGCCAGCACCCCGATCAGTAGAGCGCTAGGCGCTCGTTGCTCCAAATAGTAGCTGCCAGCATTATGCGCTTCACGGATCGGGCAGGACCCGTCCTGTAGCCCAGGGCATCTTGGCATTGAGGGATCAGTGATAAAGGGGGCCGTGATCCAGTAAGATGGCTCCAGGCCAATCCAGATTTCCTCTTCGTCCGTCTGCATTTCCATGCCGGGTATCACGTAATTGCTATAGCCAGGATAGGCGGTTGGTGGCCCTCCCTCAATCTTGTCGTAGTCTGGCAATGAGCTGGGCGAAGCCGTAGAGGCCCGACTCAGCCCTCCAACATCATTTCCGGGTTGTCGACCTGCGCCGGTGTACAGCATCAAGCTATGATAGCTCGGCGCTGGGGAAATAGGTATCGGTATAATGGGCTCCGGCAAAAATTCCACAGGAGTATGTGATATCGAAAGGGGAGAACTTGGCTCGATCGAGCTTGTTTCTGCCCGAAATCGAGACACATATATCGCTGGAAGAGTGGGTCGTCGTGGCCACCTTGGTCTGGCCGAAGAAGTATTAGAGCTATCGTTCTGCGCAGAAGAGCTAGGGGAAAATGCGCCTACACGTGATAGCCGATCGTCGGGGGCCGTCCAGCGGCGACGACGGATGGCACCCGGCCGATTCAGGGAGTTTAAATTAGACATGGTGTTGGAGATGCTGAGGATTAGACGTTTGCTGGTTAGCAAAAAGACTCTTAGCCCGGAAGAGTCAAGAATCGAAAGCTAATCGGATTTGGATGTAGATCGGACCTCTCTGGACTCGAAAATGGCTGGGAAGGTGCTTAATATAATGCCATCGTACTGGTACGAGACTCTGGAGTCTTGAGAATAATCAAATGAGTGACACAAGACGACAACGGCATTGTCGCCGTAGGATCTGGTGTTCTTCATCACATCCAGACAATGGGGTAGCTTTACTGACATATAGTATATATTGAAGATTGGCACAATGCCAACATTTCATCGTCCACTGGAACGATGAGTCGGCATGGCAGGCTGAAGAGTAGATGCCCTAGGCGTTTATGGGCCAAGGTCCTTGTGGAGTCAGAATCGCAAAAAGTTGAAGTTCGCCATTCGGTTCAGATCCGCGCATCTAGTCGCTAGACTCTTGACCCAAGGGGAAGGAACAGTCTGGAAGAGAATCATAGTATCCTGTGGAGTGCGTGTTCTCCTACCCTCGGCGAGGTTGGCGGACAATGGCTTTGTCTCGTCGGAGCGTTGTGACACCACGATGTAAGTAGCATCTCTTTGGGGGCTGTTCTTCCTTTGTTCCTATGCTCGCAACCATGATTCTTCTAGGGGGATTTCCGCCAAACCACGTGATGGACATGCTCTCACTCTCTTCTAATAAACAGTAATAGCCTGGATGTACCTGGAATGCACTTGTGATGAGTACTCGTCGACTGGCCTTCCATAAGACCGTTAGCTGTTGCGCTAAGCTTTGCGCTCGAATGCGTATCTGGTGGTTCGACAGAGCCCGGGCTCTTTACGCTCCCCTTGCTCATGATCTGTGGATTGGCTCACTGCAAAACCTTCGCAATATTCTTTCGACTTGAGGAAGTTGAACTGCCTATGGGAAAGAAGTTGTAGTAGGAAGAAGAGGTATAGACGGAGACGGAATAGCCATCAAAGACATCTTTCAATCGACTTTCGTCACTCTCTCGTACAGCGGCTGCGAAGTGCACTGGACTGGACAGCCCAGCTCACATAGTCCTCTCGGACTCAATACCATCAGAATTGGTGTATCCAAGGACAAGGTTGATCAAGGTAACTTTCCTTCAGATTTTCCCTTTGCGAGTATGACAGTATTGAGGTTCTAAATGAGCGACATGCTCTTCGAAGCTCGATCGGGGGCTCCCATTACAGAACAGAGAAGCTGTCTTGATCCACATCGCTCACATCATGCGAGCAGCAGTCCTTTTTGGGCGAGATACATGATGCATGCTTCCATACATCGCATAGCTACTTGACCCAAGGACAATCACCACCAAATGCCAGAAATGCTACTCTCTGTTCCGGCTACTCCACCAGCGTTGGCGGCGATGGATAGTATTGAATCCGATGTGACAACAAAGACTCGACTGTCCTGCGACGCGGGCTTTAGACCTTTGTACCTGCCTACGTCCGTCGTGCAGCTTCAGTCTGCTTCAAGCATTATATGCCAGCGTCGAAAGGCGGTCAGTGGATTATCAATGAGGCGAATGACATACTTCGGCTGCTAGTACAGTGAGTAGACTTCTAACATAAAATATTTTCAAGAATACTGGCAGTCGGCTTCTACTATCCTACCAAGAAGATCCATCGATCGGTATTGAAGGGAGAAAGTTGCAGTGATTACATAGCCCTGAACGTCCAGGCGAACATATGCGCAAGTCCCGTCAGTGCGGCACTTACTCGTTCCGATCGGCAAAGTTAGAGATTCGCTTCAGGCCTGTCTTATCCCAAGCGGCGGTGCTGTTGCAGTCTGTTTCGCGCATCATCGGAAGATTCCTCCCTCACCGCGCATGCGGCCAGAAGCAAGCGACATGCGCAAAAGCATACATTGACTTCGACACCATGCTCACCTCCCACTCGTCTCCGTGTCCTTGGATCCCAGGCACTGCGAGCCGCATTCCATCATCGGAAAAATCAACAAGCCCAGGATCCTGCAAGTATCGCCTCAACTCGACATGTTATCCCCTACCCTACACCTCACCGCCGTCCTCCTCGCCTCCACCCTCACCCCCACCCTCGCCCAAACCCCATCCTCCTTCCCCCCCCACTGCCTCCCCCGCCTCGCCTCCTCTCCCCCCCTCGACCCCCAAGCCTGCGCCTCCGCCCTCAACGAAT
>JAABUQ010003115.1_pt1 | contig 31128 bp, 27 predicted proteins | sample 5560001 | NCBI WGS metagenome assembly JAABUQ01 (sample SAMN10711888, study PRJNA513371) | rock metagenome | isolation source: Antarctica rocks | place: Antarctica: Victoria Land, Finger Mt nord | collected 2015-12-18 | reverse complement strand
CTACCCACCCCTAGCCCCTCCCTTGAAGGGAGGGGAAAAGGGCGGCCCCCGCCCTAAGATCATCCCCACTTCCCTCCCGCTCGACTGGCTTTGCGCCTCCCCTGCTCCCGTGCTCGCCGCCGGTGAGGCGATCGCCTCGCTCGCGCGCGAGGTGGGGGCGGATGTGGTTCACCTCAACAGCCCCACCCTCGCCTGCGCGCGGTTCGACCAGCCGGTCGTCGCGGTCGCGCATGGCTGTGTCGCGACGTGGTGGGAGGCGGCGGAGGCGGGGCCGCTGTCGCCCGACTTTGCCTGGCATGCGGCGATGATGCGCGACGGGTTGCTGCGCGCCGACGCGACGGTTGCCCCCACACGCGCCTATGCCGGCATGGTGCAGCGCCGCTACGCACTGCCCAGCCCGCCGCTCGCGGTTCATAACGGCCGCACGCCGCTTGCGCTGCCCGCCGCTCCGCTCGCCGATCACGCCTTTACCGCCGGGCGGTTGTGGGACCGGGTGAAGCGGACCGACCTCCTCGACCGGGTCGCCGCCCTCACCCCGATCCACGCCGCCGGCCCGATCACCGCGCCGCAGGGCGAGACCGTGGCGACCGAGTATCTGCGCCTGCTCGGCACCCTCGACGCAGCCGCGCTCGCGCGCGAGTTGGCGGGGCTGCCGGTATTCGTCTCGGCCACGGTGTTCGAGCCGTTCGGGCTGGCGGTGCTGGAGGCCGCGCAGGCGGAGTGCCCGTTGGTGCTGCGCGACATCGCCACGTTCCGCGAGCTGTGGGATGGCGCGGCGCTGTTCGTCGCGGGCGAGAACCCGCGCGAGTGGGCGGACGCGATCGGCCGGGCGAAGGCGGACCGCGACACGCTCGGCGCGGCGGCGCGCGGGCGGGCATCGCGCTACACGCCCGCGGCGACGGCGGCGGCAATGGTGGAAATCTACTCGGCGCTGCTCGCGGGTCAGCGCGCCGCCGCATGAGGATCGCTTATTTCACCCACAGTCTCGACAGCTGCTGGAACCACGGCAACGCGCATTTCCTGCGCGGCGTGTTGCGTGAGCTGATCGCCCGCCGCCACGACGTGCGCGCGCTGGAGCCGCAAGGCGCGTGGAGCCTCAGTAATCTGCTCGCCGACGCGGGCGAGGCTGGGCTGGACGCGTATCGCGCCGCCTATCCCGAGCTGAGTTCGACGCGCTTCGACCCCGCCGCTCCGGTCGACGAACTGATCGGCGACGCCGAACTGGTGATCGTTCACGAATGGAACGACCCCGCGCTGGTCGCCGCGATCGGCGACGCACGCCGTCGCGGCGGGCGCTTCACGCTGCTGTTCCACGACACCCACCATCGCGCGGTCAGTGACCCGGACGCGATCCGCGCGTTCGACCTGTCGGGCTATGACGGCGTGCTCGCGTTCGGCGAGACGCTGTCCGAGGTTTACCGCAGTTGGGGCTGGGGCGACCGCGTGTGGACGTGGCACGAGGCGGCGGACACGCGGCTGTTCCACCCGCCGGAGGTGGCGGGGCCACGGGACGGCTTGGTCTGGATCGGTAATTGGGGTGATGGCGAGCGCACCGCCGAGCTGGAGCGGTTTCTGTTCGCGCCCGCGCAAGCCGCCCGCCTGCCGCTCGACATCCACGGCGTACGCTATCCCGACGAGGCGCGCGCGATGCTGGCGCGGTACGGCGCGCGCTACCACGGCTGGGCACCCAACGCGCTCGCCCCCGCCATCTTCGCGCGGCATTTGGCGACCGCCCACGTCCCGCGCCGCTATTACGCCACCATCCTCCCCGGCATCCCCACCATCCGCGTGTTCGAGGCATTGGCCTGCGGCATCCCGCTGGTGTCCGCGCCGTGGGACGACAGCGAGGGGCTGTTCCACCCGGGGCAGGATTTCCTGACTGCTCGTGACGGGGCGGAGATGACGTCGCACCTGCGCGTGTTGCGTGCGGATCGCGATTTGCTCGCCGCTTTCGTCGCCTCTGGGCTGGAAACGATCCGCGCCCGCCACACCTGCGCGCACCGAGTCGACGAACTGCTCGCGATCGTTGAAGGCCTTCATCAACAAAGGACGCCCGCGTGAAGATCGCCTTTTACGGCTCCAGCCTCGTCTCGTCCTATTGGAACGGCGCGGCGACCTATTATCGCGGCATCCTGTCCGACCTCGCGCGGCGCGGCTACGACATCAGCTTCTACGAGCCCGATGCTTTCGACCGTCAGCAGCACCGCGACATCGACGCGCCCGCCTATGCTCGTTCGGTCGTCTATCCCGCGACCGACGAGGGCCTGCGCTCCGTGCTCGCGGAGGCGGGCGCGGCGGACATTGTCGTCAAGGCGAGCGGGGTCGGCGTGTTCGACCGCGAGCTGCTCGACGGCGTGATCGCGCATGCCGCTCCGGGTGCGCTCAAGCTGTTCTGGGATGTCGATGCCGCCGCGACGCTGGACGAGATGCGCGCCGACCTGGACCACCCGGTGCTCAAGGCGCTGCCGAGCCTCGACATGGTGCTGACCTATGGCGGCGGCCCGCCGGTGGTGGATGCCTATACCGCGTTCGGCGCGGCGGAGTGCGTGCCGGTGTACAACGCGCTCGACCCCGCGACGCACCACCCGGTCGCGCCCGACGCGCGGTTCGCCTGCGACCTCGCGTTTCTCGGCAACCGCCTGCCCGACCGCGAGCGCCGTGTGGAGAAGTTCTTCCTGCGCCCTGCCGCGTCGTTGCCCGACCAATCGTTCCTGATCGGCGGCAATGGCTGGGAATCAAAGGCGATGCCCGGCAACGTCCGCCATCGCGGGCATGTCTACACGGCCGAGCACAACGCGTTCAACTGCACGCCGCGTGCGGTGCTCAATGTCGCGCGAGACTCGATGGCGCATATCGGCTTTTCGCCCGCGACGCGCGTGTTCGAGGCGGCGGGCGCGGCCGCCTGCCTGATCACCGACGCTTGGGAAGGGATCGAGCAATTCCTGCTCCCCGACCGCGAGGTGCTGGTCGCGCGCGACGGTCAGGACGTCGCCGACCACCTCGCCGCGCTCACCCCCGACCGCGCCCGAACGATCGGGCAAGCGGCGCTGAAGCGCGTGCTGGCCGACCACACCTACGCGCTGCGCGGGGCGCAGGTCGACGCGCTGTTCCGCGAACGAATGAGCCAGCGGCGGGAGGCGGCGTGAAGCTCGTCGTCCTCGGGCTGTCGCTGTCATCGTCCTGGGGCAACGGGCATGCGACCACTTATCGCGCGCTGTTGTCCGCCTTTGCCGCGCGGGGGCATTACGTGCTGTTCCTGGAGCGCAACGTCCCTTGGTATGCGGACAATCGCGATCTGCCCGACGCCGACTTTTGCCAGCTGGCGCTGTACCGCGACCTCGACGACCTCGCGCGCTGGACCCGCGAGATCGCGCGCGCGGACGCGGTGATCGTCGGCTCCTATGTGCCCGAGGGCGTCGCGGTGGGCCGCTTCGTCCAGCACACCGCGACGGGGGTCACCGCGTTCTACGACATCGACACTCCCGTCACGCTCGCCAAGCTCGCGCGCGGCGACTTCGAGTACCTCTCGCCCGAGCTGATCCCCGGCTACGACCTGTACCTGTCGTTCACCGGCGGGCCGACGCTCGCGCGGATCGAGCGCGAATACGGGTCGCCCGCCGCCCGCGCGTTGTACTGCTCGGTCGACGCCACAGCGTATCGCCCGCACGGCGGCGCGAAACGGTGGGACCTGTCCTATCTCGGCACCTACAGCCCCGATCGCCAGCCGGTCCTCCATCGCCTGCTGATCGAACCCGCGCGCGCGTGCCCGGCCAAGCGTTTCGTCGTCGCGGGACCGCAATATCCGCGCGACATCGACTGGCCCGCCAATGTCGAGCGCATCGATCACTTGCCGCCGCGCGAGCACGCCGCCTTCTACTCGGCCTCGCGCTGGACGCTCAATGTCACCCGCGCCGATATGGTCGCGGCGGGCTGGTCGCCCTCGGTCCGGTTGTTCGAGGCGGCCGCCTGCGCGACGCCGATCATATCAGACCGGTGGGAGGGGTTGGACCGGCTGTTCACGCCCGAGCGCGAGATCGTGCTCGCCACCGACGCGACGGACGTGATCGCCGCGCTCGAGCGCACCGACGCCGACGCGATCGGGCGCGCGGGGCAACGTCGCGCGCTGGCCCAGCACACCGCCGCGCACCGGGCCGAGGAACTGGAAGCGGCGCTGGGCGAGGCGATGCAGAGGACCACCCCGCTGGCGACGCGCGCGGGCTAGACCCGCCCCAGCAACACCCGCGCCTGGCCCGCGATCTGCGCCAGCATCGCGGCATTGGGCGTGGCGGCATGGCGAGCACGGTCGACCAGCGCGCGGAATTGCGCCACCCGCCCGCCATGCGCGGCCAGCCAGTCCTCGACGGTCCGCGCGGGTTCGTTCGCGCCACCCCGCGCGAGGAAGTCGAGCCGGATCTGCTGGAAATCGCGCGCGAGACTGGCGAGCAACAACCGTTCCCACGGATCGCTCGACGCCACCCGTGCCGCGCAGGTCTGCGCCCAGTCGACGCCCAGCGCCTGCCCCAGCCGCGTGAACGCGCGGGTCAGCTCCGTCTCGTCCACCCCCAGCCGCTGCCCGAGATCGGCGAGGCCGATCGCGCCGTCGAGCTCGAACAAGCGCACTGCCGCGCCCGCCAGCGACGTGGGCGCGCCCAGCCGCTCCAGCGCGGCCCCGATCCGACCCCCGTGCGCGCGTGTCTCGGAAAGCAGCAACTCTCCCGTCCGCGCCGCCAGCCGCCCCACGCCGCCGGCCAGCCGCGCTTCGACCGCCGCCGGGCTGGCGCCCGGCACCGTGACGCGCAACAGGTCGGCGAGGTGCGATCGGGTCGCGCCCGCGATCTCGTCGAACAGCGCGACCCGCGCCGCCTCTGGCATCGCCCCCGTCTCCACGCGCGCCCACAGCTCGGGCAACGCGAACAACCGTTCGGCGACGACGAACGCGCCCGCGATGTCGGACAGCGCCGCTCCTTCTTCCTCCGCCAGCTCGAACGGGTGGAGGATGCCAAGCCGGTTGACGATCCGGTTGGCTAGCCGCGTCGCCACGATCGGCCCATGCAGTCGATGCGCGTCGATCGCGGGACCGAACGCCTCGCGCATCTCGGTGGGAAAGGCGGCGTGGAGATCGGGGCGCAGCGCGTCGTCGGTCGCCAGCGGGGCGTGCTCGATCGCCTCCTGCAGCGCGAGCTTGGCGGTGGCGAGCAGCACGGCGAGTTCGGGCCGGGTCAGCCCGTGCGCCTCGCTCGCGCGGCGGAGCAGATCGGTGTCGGGCGCGATCCCCTCCACCGCGCGGTTGAGCCGGCCCGACGCCTCGAATGTCTCGATCACGCGCAGATAGCTCGGCAACGCGCGCGCCCCGTCGTTCTGCGCGATCGACAGCGCGAGCGTCTGCAGCCGGTTGTCCTCCAGCACTTGCGCGGCGACGTCGTCGGTCATCCGCGTCAACAGCGTGTTGCGGTCCGCCATCGCCAGCCGCCGCTCGGCGACCTCGCGGTTGAGCGCGATCTTGATGTTGACCTCATGATCCGAGCAATCGACCCCGGCGGAGTTGTCGATGAAGTCGGTGTTGATGCGGCCACCCCCAAATTCATTCGAGCGGGCGGCAAAGGCGATGCGCGCCGCCTGGGTCAGCCCGAGGTTCGCCCCCTCGCCCACCGCGCGCGCGCGCAGCTGCTCCGCGTCGACGCGCAGCCGGTCGTTCGCCGGGTCGCCCACGGCGGCGTTGTTCTCGGCCGCCGCCTTCACATAGGTACCAATGCCGCCGAACCAGATCAGGTCGACGGGCGCGCGCAGGATCGCGGCGATCAGCGCGGCGGGTTCCAATTCGGTCGCGTCGACGCCGAGCATCGCGCGCACCTGCGGCGTCAGCGTGATCGTCTTGGCGGCGCGGGCATGCACCCCGCCCCCCGCCGACACCGGCCCGGCATAATCCGCCCAGGATGAGCGCGGCAGCGCGAACAGCCGCGCGCGCTCCGCGAACGAGGCCTCCGCGTCGGGATCGGGATCGAGGAAGATGTGCCGGTGGTCGAACGCCGCGACCAGCCGGATCGCGCGCGACAACAGCATGCCGTTGCCGAACACGTCGCCCGACATATCGCCGCACCCGACCACGCGGACCGGATCGCGCTGCACGTCCACCCCGGCCTCCGCGAAGTGGCGCTGGACCGAGATCCACGCGCCCTTGGCGGTGATCCCCATCGCCTTGTGGTCATATCCGTGCGACCCGCCGCTCGCGAACGCGTCACCGAGCCAGAATCCCGCCTCCAGCGCCAGCGCGTTGGCGATGTCGGAGAAGGTCGCGGTGCCCTTGTCCGCCGCGACGACGAAATACGGGTCGTCGCCGTCGAGCATCCTGACGCCCGCGGGATGCACCACGCGCCCGTCGACGATGTTGTCCGTCAGCGACAGCATCGCGCGAATGAACACGCGATAGCTTTCGGTGCCCTCCGCCAGCCAGGCGTCGCGGTTGGCGGCGGGGGGCAGTTGCTTGGGATAGAAGCCGCCCTTGGCCCCGGTCGGCACGATCACCGCATTCTTGACCCGCTGCGCCTTCATCAGGCCGAGGATTTCGGTGCGAAAGTCGTCACGTCGGTCCGACCAGCGCAACCCGCCGCGCGCGACCGGCCCGGCGCGCAGGTGAATGCCCTCGACGCGGGGGCTATAGACCCACATCTCGCGCCATGGCACCGGCGCGGGCAAGCCGGGGATGAGCTGGCTGTCGAACTTGAACGCCAGCGCTTCCGCGGCGGGGGGAGCGTAGGCGTTGGTGCGCAGGCACGCGGCGATGAGGTCGCGCAGCGCGCGCAGGATGCGGTCGTCGTCAAGCGCGCTGACCCGCTCCAGCCCCGCCGCGATCGCGGCGTCATGCTCGACGATCGGCCCGCCTGCCCGCGCCGGATCATGCGCGGCATCGAAGCGCGCCACCAGCGCGGCGGCGACGGCGGGCGCGCGGCGCAGCGCGTCGACCACGGTCGCCATCGAATATCCGAGCCCCGCTTGGCGCAGATAGCGGAACCACGCGCGGAACAGCAACGCGGACTTGGGGCTGAGCGCCGCGTCGACGATCAGCCGATTGAACAAATCGTTCTCCGCGCGCCCTTCGAGCACCGCCGAGATCGCCGCTTCGAGCGTTGCCGGCTCGACCGCCTCCGCTCCCGCCGCCGCGACGATGAAGTCGTGGACGGTCGCCCGGTCCCCCTCCGCGACGAGGCTGATCGTCGCTTCCTCCAGCACGCGGAAGCCGAAATTCTCCAGCACCGGCACCGCGTCCGACAACGCCAGCGCGCCGCCCTGACGATAGATTTTCAGGCGAAGCCCGCCGTCCGCCCCCCGGTACAGCCGCACCGGACGGTCGTCGGTGCCGCCCATCGCGGCGACCCGCAGGATGTCCTCGGCCGCTTCCTCCGCGCCCGCGCCCGCGCGATAGCCCGCCGGGAACGCGTCCGCCCAGCGCGCGGCCAGCCCGGCGGCGCGGCGCGGCGCGGCGATCTCCGCCAGCGCCGCCTCGACCTGCGGCCCCCAGCCGCGCACCATCCGCTTCAACTGCTGGTCGAGCGCCTCCGCGTCGGGCGCGCCCGCACCGTCGCGGATGTCGACGGTGTAGCGGATCAGCGCCACCACGCCGTCGTCCAGCGCGAGCGACCAATTGATCACCGGGCCCCCCGCCGCCTCGCCCAGCATCCGCCCGATCGCCACCCGCCGCTGCGTGGAGAGCTCGTCGCGGGGCAGCCACACGAACGCGAACAGGTGCCGCGCCAGCGTCGAGCGGACCAGCACCAGCTTGGGGCGCGGCCGGTCGGCGAGCGACATCGCGGTGAGGGCGAGATGCTCCAACGCCTCGGGCGTGAACGCGGTCGTCAAATCGTGTGGCAGCGCGGCGAGCGCATGGGTCAGCGCCTTGCCCGCATGCCCGCGCGGGTCGAATCCGAACTTGCGCTCGAGCTCGGCCAGCCGCGCGCGCAGCACGGGCACGGTGCCGGGCGGCGCGGTGAGCGCGGCGCTGGTCCACAATCCCGCGTGGATCGACAAGCCGGTGACCACGCCGCCCTCGACAAGGGGCGACAGCACCAGATCGAGCGGCGTGTGCCGGTGAACGGTCGACAGCAAGCTGGACTTGAGCAGCAGCGGTGCCTCGCCCCCGCTCGAAAACCAGTCCACCGCCAGCGAGCGCGATCGCTCCGCGAGAATCGGCACCGCCTGTTCGTGCTTGGCCAACCCCAGCGCCGCCACCGTGCCGCCCTCGACCTGCCAATCCTGATGCCCCAACAACGTGAATTGCCCGTCGAGGAACCAGCGCAGCAGCGCCGCCCCCTCCCCCGCCAGCGCGTCGGCATCGCGCGCCATCGCTATCGTCAGCGCGGGCCAGTCCGCGACCGCCGCGCGCGCGTCGGCGAGGTTGTGGCGCAGCTCCTCGACCAGCTCGCGCCGGTCGCGCGCGTCCGCCCGTTCCAGCTCCAGATACGCCATCGATTCAGCGATACCCTCGCCAATCGCGCGCAGCACGCCGTCGCTGTCACGCGTCGCGCGCAGCACGGGATGGAGGATGCGGTCGATCGCGATGTCGCGCGCGCCGATCGTCGCCGCGATCGAATCGATCAGAAACGGCATGTCGTCGTTGATGATGGCCAGCCGCATTCGCCGCCGCGTCGAATCGGTCGCCAGCGGCTCCAAGGCGATCGCCGGCTCCCGGCCGTCCCGCAGCTCCGCGACCCGCGCGACAAAGGCGGCCGCTTCCCGCCGTTCGGCCTCGCCGAAGCCTTCGAGTTCGCCCGGCAACGCGCTCTCGATCAGGTGTCGCGCGAGCGTGTCGGCGAGGGTCGCGGGTTCGGTGTCAGCCATCGCGCGCCGGACTACGCCCACGTGCCGGTGTTCTCAAGCCCGAGAACCTCAAGCACTTCCGCGTTGCAGCAGCGCCATCGCCCGGCGCACCAACGCCGCGTCGCCGAGCGCGCCGACGATGTCGAACCCGCCGCCCGCCACCGCGTGCGCGACCAGCAGCATCGGCGCGCCCGGCTCGGCCGCGATGTCCAGCGCCGCGTGCCCGATCACGGCGCGAGGCGTCTGCACCGGCTCGGCGGCGCGCGCGGGTCGGCGCGCGGCGCGCATCGCCGCGACCACGCCCTTGATACCGTTTGGATGGTCTTCGACGAACGCCACCAGCCCACCGTCCGGCACGTCGGCGGCGCGCGCGGCGGCGAGCACGGCGGCGAACTCGGTCAGCCGCGTCTTGTCGTAATCCGCCCCGAAGACCAGCTTCGCGATCGGGGTCAGCGGCGCGCGCGCTTGCGGCTTGACTCCCGCCTGCTCCAGCAATCGCGCATAGCCGTCCGCGTCGCGTTCCGCCGCCAGCGCGAAATCGTGCGCGCGGCCGAGCGCGCGGTACAGCGCGGCGCGCGTGCGCGTATCGGCGGCGCGCGCGGCGGCGGCGCTTTCGCGCGCCATCAGCAGCTGATCGCCGAGCGGCGCGGGCGGCGCGATCGGCGCATCCGCGCCCGCGCTCGGCCCATCCGCCCAGACCGGCGGCGCAGCCGCGTCCGCCCGCGCGGCGGCGTCGAGCTCGGCGGCGATTCCCGCCTGCAGCCCGGCGTCCGCGATTTCCTTCCAGTTGATCACGCCATAGATGAAGTCGATCGTGTCCTCGTCGGATGAAAACGGCATCAGGATGCCGCGGTACAAAGTGGTATGTCCGCGCGTGCCGACGAACTCGGCCTCGAAGCCGATCGGCGCGCGGTTGGCGATGATCTGCAGATAATGATCGGTCAGCCGTGACAATAGCGACCGGCTCGGCACCGCCCTGATCCGCGACACGCTCGCGTCCAGCCCGCATTCCTCGCGCAACGCGCGGCCGAGGAACTTGATCGCCGGGTCCTCGATGCCGCCCGAAAAGTCGAGCAGCACGCTGTGCGGGCCGAAATCGGTGATGCTGGCGGGATCGAGGTCCTCAATCGAGGGATAGGCGCGGCCGCGCAGCATCGAGACCCAATGATTGTACGCGCGAACGTGCATCCGCCGCTCGTCCGTGCCGATCCCCAGCGGGGCCTCGCCCACGCCCGTGTCGGCGGCGTCGATCAGCTCGTCGTCGAACCCGGCCCTGTCCATGCGCGTCCCGTTCCCGTCATCCAGGGCGGACCGTGGGCGCAAGCTGGTAAACGGCGAGTTTAAACGCGGGGCATCGCCGGTCGGCTTGTCAGTGCAAGGCCCCTCTGCTAGCACTCCACCCAGCCCAGGTGCATTCGCGCCCAAGCCGCTTTAGCTCAGCTGGTAGAGCATCGCATTCGTAATGCGGGGGTCGCAGGTTCGAGTCCTGCAAGCGGCACCACCCACGTCAAGGCGCTTGTACGAATCGGCGGTACTTCCGATTGTGCTTTGTGCGGACGTCAAACCGGTTTCCTTGGCTCTTCCAAAAGCCGCAAGCCGGTGTCGGGTACGTCCGGCTTTAACCCGCTCGCCGACGCGCGCGACGCCGATTTAACCCGCTCGCCGACGCGCGCGACGCCGAGCTGTCGTCCAAACCGCGTCCTTGCCTCCCCCGGCCAATCGCGCGTTCCTCATGCGCCACATACGGTTCGCCGCGAAGACGGGCGGCCACGAAAGCCGGGTTGCCACTCGGTCATGGTAAACGTTATGATTCCGGAGTCCGCTCGAACGGCGAGTGGGCCACCTTCGAACGCCGTGGACATTATGAGCACCAAAGGTACGTTCAGCTTCGCCGGGATCGGCAGACGCCAGCTGCTGCTCGCGGCCGGGGGGACGGCGGTCATGGCGGGCGTCGGCGTGGCCGAGGCCGCGCCCTCGGACAACCAGCCGGCCATGGCGCGATGGAGGTCGACGGAGACGATCGAGTTGTGGCCAGGCGGTCCGCCGGGCGGTGACCGGTTCCGGCCGCGGTCGATGCCACAGGAAACCAATCCCGCGCACATCTTCAACATCGCGCGGCCCGCGCTTCGGGTGTTCCGCGCCGAACGTCCGACCGGCCAAGGGCTGCTGGTACTGCCGGGCGGCGGCTATGCCTTCGTGTCGGTGGACAATGAGGGCGTCGACGTCGCGGACCGTTTCACCGCGATGGGGATGACGGTCTTCGTGCTCACCTACCGGCTTCCGGGCGAAGGCTGGCCGGAGCGCAAGGACGTGCCGCTCGCCGACGCGCGGCGGGCGCTTCGCCTAATCCGCGCGCGCGCGCGCGAGTTTCGGGTCGTGCCCGACCGCGTGTCCGTGATGGGGTTTTCGGCCGGCGGCCATTTGGCGGCGAGCCTGGCGACCGACTACGCCAAGCCTCTCCACCAGCCGTCCGACGACGTGGATCGGCTGAGCGCGCGCCCGTTCGCGGCCGCTCTTCTCTACCCCGTCGTGATGATGCAGCCGCCCTATACGCACAGCGGCTCGCGCGAGCTGTTGCTCGGGCCGAACCCGTCCGCGGCCGATGTCGTCGCGCGCAGCCCCGCAAGCCACATCGGCGCCGATACGCCGCCAATGTTTCTGGCCCAGGCGATGGATGACGACGTCGTCCCGGTGGACAACAGCCTGGCCGCGCTGGACGCCATGCGCCGGGCCGGGCGCCCCGTGGAGGCCCATCTGTTTCAACGGGGGCAACATGCGTTTGGCACCGGTCGCCCGGGCACGCCGTCCGCATCGTGGCCGGACCTGTTCGCGAGCTGGCTGGGTCGGCTCGGCGACGCCGGATAGGCCGGGCGTTCCGATCGGTCCGCCCGGGAAACGTTGGCGGCGTGCCACTCCACTCGCTCGTCCGCGTCGCTCGCCGGCCGTGGCTGGATCAGCGTGATCCTTCTTCGGGCGGCAACGTCGGCGGCGCGACCTGCTTCACCACCGCGCGCCGCATGGGTGCCAGCTTAGCGAGCAGACGGTTCTGCGCGGGAAAGGAAACCGGCTTTTCCACGCTGGAGGTGGAGGTCGCCTGGCCAAGCAGAACGGCCGCGATCGCGAGCATCGGCAATCCCATCGAATCTAGAACGAGCCCTGCAGCGACGTGAACAACCCACGTTGCTTGGCGATCGTGGCGATCTCGCCGAGATCGGCATAGGCGACGGTGAGCGTGACGTGGCGTTGCACCGCCCAGGCGGCGAAGAGATCGTAACCGTCGTTCTCGCGCGCGAGCCGGAGGTTATCCGGCTTGGTGCGGTACTCGCCCCCGATCAGCAGGGTTCGGGTCAGCAGCAGCCCGATCGAGCCCTCGACTCGCGGGTAGCGGCCCGCCTCGCGATCGCCGCCGAAGCCGAGCAGGCCGAATTGGTTCGCTTTGGTGAAACGGACGGTCGCGTTGAGAACGAGGCTGCGCGCGAGCCACACCTTGGTGGCGGCGATACAAGGCTCGGCGCTGTGCGTTTGCCTGGCACCGACCGCGCGCAGGACGTCGCCTTAATCCGCGATCTTGTATCGGACGCCTATCGCGATCTGCCGCAGCACCGTTGCTGATCCCATACCGCATCGCCCAACAGGCGGAGTTTGGCGCCGAACACGTGCTGACCAAAGCTGAATCCGCGCCCAAGCCCGAGCGCGGCCCCCGTCGCCCGCGTGTCAAACCGCTGATAGGCGTAGGACAGCCGGTCGGCGACGCGCGCTGGGTGAGATGCTCGGGGAAATCGTCGGCGAGATCGCGCCCGATGACCTGGTCGCGCGGCTGGGCGGGGACGAATACGCGATCGACCTGTCGGGCGGGTTCGACGCCGATAGGCCGCGCGCGCGCGCTCAGGCGATCATCGACCGCCTCGCGCGATCGGTAATCGCGGACGGGCACCAGGTCGCCACCGGGTTCAGCATCGGCATCGCAACCGGTCGCGACGACGGCCGCGACCCGGACCAGTTGCTCAAGAACGCCGACCTCGCACTGTATCGCGCCAAGCGCGACGGCCGCGGCACCTTTCGCTTCTTCCAGGCTTCGCTCGACGCCGCCGCTCGCCGCCGGTGCCGGTTGGAACTCGACCTTCGCGAGGCGCTGCGCGGCGGGCAGTTCCGCCTCAACTTCCAGCCGATCTTCGACCTCAAGGCGGAGCGGATCGGCGGGTTCGAGGCGCTGCTGCGCTGGCGTCACCCGACCCGCGGCGACGTCGGCCGGGCCTAGTTCATTCCGGTCGTCGAGAGTACCGGGTTGATCGTGGCGATCGGCGAATGCTGGAAGCCTGTCGTCACGCGGCGGCGTGGCCCGAGCATATCCGCGTCGCGGTCAACGTCTCGTCGCTCCCGTCGAAAGCGCCATCGTCGCCTCGCTCCTGTTGAAGGATTTCGCGCGCGCGGCGTGACCGGGGGTCGACGCTTGCCGGAAAGGCGATAGCGGGTTTATGCTGGGATCGGCACGAACCCACCGCCCGAGACAGACGAGCTCCCGCCCACGATCGGATGGCGGCCGTGCTTCAATCGTGCCGGCACTCGCCGGACGCGATCCCGTCGAGCGTCCAATCGCCGATGCTCCAGCGTACCAGCCGCAAGGTCGGATGCCCGATCGCGGCGGTCATCCTGCGCACCTGGCGGTTCCTGCCCTCGCGGATCGTCAGGCGGAGCCATCGATCCGCGACGCTCTTGCGATAGCGCACCGGCGGATCGCGCAGCCAGAGCGCCGGAGCGTCGATCAGCTCGGCGGCGGCGGGAAGGGTCACGCCGTCGCGCAGGCGGACGCCACGCCTGAGCGACGCGAGCGCGGCCTCGGTCACCTCGCCCTCCACCTGCACGAGATAGGTCTTGGGCAGCTTGAACCGCGGGTCGGCGATCCGCGCCTGCAGCCGGCCGTCGTCGGTGAGCAGCAGCAATCCCTCGCTGTCCAGGTCGAGCCGCCCCGCCGGATAGATGCCCGGCACCGTGACGAAGTCCGACAGCGTCGGCCTGCCCGTGTCCGAACCGGCGTCGGTGAACTGACACAACACGCCATGCGGCTTGTTGAACAGCACCAGCGTCATCGCGCGTGCAGCCGGGCGAGCGCGATGCCAGCGAGGTTTTGCGACCGCTTGACATAGCGCAGCCGCGGCGGGGCCATGTCGGACGCCAACGCGCGGAAGCGTTCCAGATGGCAGGCGGTGGCACCGTGGCACTCGATCTTGCCGCTCGCCTTCGCGATCACGTCGATCGCATCGCCGAGCAGCACGACGTCGCGCGCATCGAGCGACCGGGCGACCGTCAGCGCGTGGATCAACGCCAGCCATTCCGCGTCCTCGCTGGTGCCGTGGCCGATGTCCGGCAGCACCGTCGCGCGCCCGGCGGCGACCACCGCGATCTCCATCGTGCCCGGATTGGGGCGGCAACCACCGTCGAAGAACAGCTTCACGCGGCGGCGCACAAGCGCGTCGCCACCGCCTCCGCGACCTTGATCCCGTCGACCGCCGCCGACAGGATGCCGCCCGCATAGCCCGCGCCCTCGCCCGCCGGATACAGCCCGGCGGTGTTGAGGCTCTGCAAATCGGCGCCGCGCGTGAAGCGCACGGGCGAGGAGGTCCGCGTCTCGACGCCGGTCATCACCACGTCCGGGTGATCGTAGCCCGGGATCTGGCGACCGAACACCGGCAGCGCCTCGCGCATCGCGGCGACCGCGTAGTCGGGCAGGCAATCGGCCAGATCGGCGGGCTGCACGCCGGGGCGATAGGAGGGCACGACCGAGCCGAGCGACGTCGACGCGCGCCCCGCCAGGAAGTCACCGAGCCGTTGCGCCGGCGCCTTGTAGCTCGAACCACCCGCGACGAACGCCTTGGACTCCCAATGCCGCTGCACCGCGAGACCCGCGAGCGGATCGCCGGGATAGTCGCGCGCGGGGTCGATCGCGACCACGAAGCCGGAGTTCGCGTTGCGCTCGTTGCGCGAATACTGGCTCATGCCGTTGGTCGCCACCCGGCCTGCTTCCGAGGTCGCGGCGACCACCGTGCCGCCGGGGCACATGCAGAAACTGTAGACGGTGCGCCCGTTCGAACAATGGTGCGACAGGTGGTATTCCGCCGCGCCCAGCACGGGGTGGCCCGCATGGTGGCCGAACCGCGCGCGGTCGATCCACGATTGCGGATGCTCGATGCGGACGCCGATCGAGAAGGGCTTGGCCTCGACATGCACGCCCGCGGCGTGGAGCATCGCGAACGTGTCGCGCGCGCTGTGGCCGATCGCCAGCACGACCTGCTCCGCCTCCAGATACTCGCCCGTGGCGAGGTGCAGCCCGCGGACGCGGCGGACGCCGGTCGCGTCGGGCTGCACGTCGATGCCGTCGACGCGGCTGCCGAACCGGTATTCGCCGCCCAGCGCCTCGATCGACGCGCGCATGGCCTCCACCATCCCCACCAGGCGGAAGGTGCCGATATGCGGGTGCGCCTCCGTCAGGATCTCGGGCGGCGCGCCCGCCTTGACGAACTCGACCAGCACCTTGTGGTCGAGATGGCGGGGCTCCTTGATGCGGCTGTACAGCTTGCCGTCGGAGAAGGTGCCCGCGCCGCCCTCGCCGAACTGGACGTTGGACTCGGGGTCGAGCACGCTTCTGCGCCACAGGCCCCAAGTGTCCTTGGTCCGCTCGCGCACCACCTTGCCGCGATCGAGGATGATCGGCCGGAACCCCATCTGCGCGAGGATCAGCCCCGCGAACAACCCGCATGGGCCCGCGCCGATCACCACCGGGCGCGCGCAGCCCGCGGGTGCCTTGGCGACGTGGCGATAGCTCGTGTCGGGCGCGCGCGCGACGTTGCGGTCCTTGCGGCACCGGGCGAGCACCGCCGCTTCGTCCTTGAGCGTCACGTCGACCGTGTAGATAAGCTGAATGTCGGCCTTGTTGCGGGCGTCGCTGCCCCGGCGCACGACGGCGTGCCGCAACAGGTCGCGGGGCGTGACGCGCAGCCGCTTGCGCAGCGCCGCTGGCAGCGCCTCCTCGGCATGGTGCAGCGGCAGGGCAAGGTCGGTGATGCGGAGCATATCCTCGCATGTAGCTATGCCCCCGCCGCGACGCCAACCGCCGGCCGCGACGCGGCGCGTCCGTCACCCGCGCGCGTGGGCACGACGCCCAGGCCGATGCGAAAGCGCGACACGCCCACTTGGGGCACGACCGTCCAGCCGCGTCGGCGCAGCTCCAGCGCGACCGCTTCCTCGAACGGGAACTCCACCCCGCCCACCGAGCCGCGATCCGCCTCCGCGATCGCGCGCGGTCCACGCCCCGCATACTCCACGAACTGCTTCAGGTCGCGGATCGCCTCGCTGCTGGTGCGCGTCAGGTCGATCATGCCGGGATCGAACGCCCAGCGTCAGCGGGCGGCCGCGCTCGTCGACGAACGCGGGGTCGCGCAGGCGGTGGACCGCCTGCGCGACGATCGCTTGCGCTTCGATCGTGCCGGCTGCGATAATGCCAATCGAGGCTGATCTCCGGGGATGCCCGCCGCCTGACATCCCTCCAGGATCGAATCGAGGTCGCGCTCGGTGCCGTCGACGTCGGAGGTCGCGTCGGGCGCGCGCTGGAAATCGTCAGACGGCGGCATCTGGCGCGGGTCGCCCGCGATCACGCATTGCTTGCCGCGCGCCATCGCGCCGATCGCATCCCACGGCGTGATCTGCGACGCTTCGTCGAAGATCGCGAGATCGAACAGCGCCTGGTCGGCGGGCAGATATTGCGCGATCGACAGCGGGCTCATCAGCATGCAGGGCGCGAGCCGAGTGAACGCGTCGCCCATGTCGGCGGCGAGCTGACGCACCGCCTTGTGCGCGCGCTGGAGCTGGAGCTGGCATTTCAGGACGGCCTCGCGGCGCGCCAGCGCATCGCGCGCTACCTGCTCGCGCAGCGAATCCTGCGAGCGGCTTTCATAGATCTTCTCGGCGCGATCCGCACCTTGCGGCCCGACGCGAGCAGGTCTTCCAGCGCGCCGGGGTCGGGACAATGGAGGCGCAGCGCCTTGGCGCTGTCGGGCAGGTGCAGCAGCCGGTTGGAGGTGGTGAGGTTGAGCAGCTTGCGCTGCCATTGCCGAACGCGACCGGCGGGCGTCGCGGGCGCTTCCTCGACATCGAACCCGGCGAGCGCGAGTGCCCTCCTCCAGCCCGTCCGCCACCGCGACCAGCCCGGTGTCGGGCGCGACGACCGCGACGCCCAGCGGCGCCGTAACGGCAATTTCCATGCGCGCGCCCATTCGCGGACGAGTGTAGCGACTGGATCGACCGCGCCAATACCCGCCCACTCAGCGTCAGCGACCGTCCTCTCGCCGCCGCGCGAGTTTCGTGCCGGCGAACAGGTGCGCAATCGCCTGCCCGGCTCGGATCGGCTGACCTTCCATGAGGTCGGGCAGCAATTCGACGCCCGGCGGCGCGAACACGATCAACGTCGAGCCGTGTTCGAACCAGCCCATCTCCTCGCCCTTGGTCAGCCGGGCGTTGCAGGCGATGCGGCGCGGACCCCCCGCGCGGAGCAGCGCGACCGTGTCGAGGAACGTCAGCCGGATGCTCGCCACCAGGATCGCGGCGACCGCGACGATCAGCAGCGGGGTGCCGTCGTCCAGCTCCGCCTCGATCACCGCGCGCTCGTTGCGGCAGAACAGGCGTTCAACGCGCTTCAACGCGATCGGATTGACGTTCCAGCAATCGCCCGAGATGTAGGTGACGCTCCGCACGGCAAGGTCGGCGGGCGCGTGGAAACGGTGATACATCCCCGCGGTCAGCCGCAAGGTTGCGAACGCGCCGCCGCGCACCTGGTCGGCAGCTACCGGGTCGGGCAACAGCTCGCCCAGCCGGTACGGGAAGCCTTTGGCCTGATAGACCCGGTCCTCCTCGATCGCGCCGTGCGCGCCGAGGATCGCGTCGCACGGACTGACGAGCACTTCAGGGTCCGGGTCCGGCGCGCGCGCGCCAGGCCGGAGCGCGCGGGTGAAGGCGTGGTGGAGGCTGGTGAAACGGCGGTCGGCGGCGTCGGACAGGTCCGCGCCCGAGAAGAAACGCCATAGCGCGAGCGCGGGAATGCGCACCAGCGAGTGCTCCACCCGGCTGACCCGCCCGACCACGCGCGTCGCCAGCCGGCGCGGCAGGCGATTGGTGAGCAGGAAGTTGACGTCCTCATCGAGCAGGATCCGCATCAGCCGCGCGCGCAATGTCATCACCCTGTCACCTGCGCGCGGTGTGACGGCGCATGCGCAAACCCTTGCTGTTCACAATGTCCGGTGCCGCCGTGCTCGGCGCGTTTCCCCTGGCCGCCGCAATTCGATCGCGCGCGCGTCTGTCGCGCGCGAAGCATCCCTCGCTGACCGGGCATGTCCGCCTCGCCAAGCGGATCGCCGGGCTGATCCCGTTCTACGATTACGACGAGGCGCGGTTTTTCGCCGCCGACGATGCGCCACCCAAGGTCGCCGCACAGCGCCGCGCCGGGTTCGAGCGGCTGGCCGCGCTGTACCGCGACCGGTTCGCGCGCACGCTGGCGCTGACGGCGGCGGCGCGGCCATACCTGCCCGACCTGCAGTTCACCGGCGCGTATCGGGTACCGTTCCAGTTCGCCGCCAAAGTGCGGCGCGAACTCGGCACAGGCGCGTTCCTCGAACGCTCGGAGGGGCCGGAGGTGATCGACCTCGACGGCAACCGCCTGCTCGACCTGACCGGTTCCTATGGCGTCAACCTGTTCGGTTACGAGTTCTATAAGCGGACGATCGCGGAGGGCGCGGCGATCGCCGCTGATCTGGGGCCGGTGCTGGGCGCCTATCACCCGGTAGTCGCGGACAATGCGCGGCGGCTGGCCGAGTTGACCGGGCTCGACCAGGTGTCGTTCCACATGTCGGGCACCGAAGCGGTGATGCAGGCGGTGCGGCTGGCGCGCTACCACACCGGCCGGCAGCGGATCGTGCGGTTCGCGGGGGCCTATCACGGCTGGTGGGGCGAGGTGCAACCCGGCATCGGCAACCCCACCCCGTCCGACCGCACGCTGACGCTGGCCGATATGTCCGACCGGAGCCTGGCGGTGCTGGCGACGCGCAAGGACATCGCCTGCGTGCTCGTCAACCCGCTCCAGGCGATGCACCCCAATGTCGGCGCGCCGGGCGATTCCGCGATGATCGATAGCAGTCGGGGCGCGAGCGTCGACAAGGCCGCCTACCGCGCGTGGCTGCACCGGCTCGCGGCGACCTGCCGCGCGGCAGGGGTCGTGCTGATCTTCGACGAGGTGTTCGTCGGCTTCCGCCTCGCGCGCGGCGGCGCGGCGGAGTATTTCGGGGTACGACCCGACCTCGTCACCTATGGCAAGACGCTGGGCGGCGGCTTGCCGATCGGTGTCGTCGTCGGGCGCGCCGCGCTGATGAAGCGGTGGCGCGACGATCGGCCCGTCGACATCAACTTCGCGCGCGGCACGTTCAACGCGCACCCTTATGTGATGGGGGCCGCGAACGCGTTCCTGCGGCGGCTCGACACGCCCGAGGTGGCGGCGCTGTACGACGGGCTCGACGAGCGGTGGGACGCGCGCGCCGCGCTGCTCAACGCCCGGCTGGAGGCGGAGGGGCTGCCGGTCCGAGTCGCCAATCTGTCGACGATCTGGACGGTGCTCTACACCTCGCCGTCGCGCTACAACTGGATGCTGCAATATTACCTCCGCGCCGAGGGGCTGGCGCTGAGCTGGGTCGGCACCGGGCGGCTGATCTTCAGCCTCGACTTCGACGACGCCTGGTTCGCGCAGGTGGTCGAGCGGTTCGTCGCCGGCGCGCGCGCGATGCGGGCGGATGGCTGGTGGTGGCGCGCGCCGGGGGTCACGAACAAGCAGCTGCGCCGCCAGGTGCTGCGCGAGACGGCGCGCGCGCGGTTCAGCCCGCCGCCAGCCGTTCGCCCTTGAGCAGCCGCGCGGGCGCGCCGCGATAGAGCTTAAAGTCGTTGATCGGATCGGTGACGATCTTCGCGGCCCAGACCAGCCCGGTTTCGACGTCACGCTGGATGAACAGCTGCCCCGATCGGAACACGATCGCGCCGACGCCCAGATACAGCCAGCCGATGCCGACATGCCGCGCGAACCCCATGAAACCGCGCGGCGGCTCGAGCATGCCCCACAAGGTCGGCTCGACCAGCAACGTCACCGGCACCGCCGCCCAGCACGCCATCAGCACCCATTTGCGGAACAGGTTATAGCCGATCTTCACCGCTTCCTTGTGGTCGTGCGTCACCCCGTTGCGATGATCGAACCCCTTGGGCTCGAAGAAGAAATGCCCCGCCTGACGACTGGTCATCGCCACGCCCCACGCCAGCAGGCTTGCGACCGCCGGGTCCTTGAACAACAGGGCGTACGCGAACAGGAAGGTGCAGGCGCTGACGAAGTGCAGGCTCTGGTTGACCAGGCTGTGATGATAGAAGCGGTGGTCGTCCCAACGTTGCTCGGCGAGCCGGGCGCGAAAGCCCAGGGCATCGTCGGCGGGCATGGCGGTCATCGATCGTTCTCCGGAGCGGCGGCGAGCTTGACGAAGCGAACCAGCGAGAAATGCCCGAACGGGGGCAGCGTGCGGTGCTCGGCGAGCACTACGTCGCGCCGCCGCGCCGCCCAGTCGGTGTAACGCGCGAACGGGAACTCGGTGCGGAACCCCAGCCGGCTGGTGACGGGCATCAACCCCTTCTCGATCGCGCCGCGCAGGCCGCCTTCGGCGCTGACGCGGGTGGTGATGACGATCTCGCCGCCCGGGCGACAAACGCGCGCGAACTCGTCCAGCGCGCGTTCGGGATGCGGGACGGCGGTGATCACATATTGCGCGACCACCACGTCGAACGAATCGTCGGGGAAGGACAGGTTCTCCGCGTCGTCCACCGCGATCGCGTCCACGTTGGTCAAGCCGTACCGGCTGACCCGCTCACGCGCCTTGGACAGCATCGGCTCGGAGATGTCGACGCCGGTCAGGCGACTGGATCGCGCATAGTCGGGCAACGAGATGCCGGTGCCCACCCCCACTTCCAAGATGCGCCCGCCGACCTGTTCCGCCGCCCGGATCGCGGCGGAGCGCCCTTGCCGGAACACCCGCCCGAACGCGACATCATAGACCGGTGCCCAGCGGGCATAGGCGCGCGCCACCCCGTCCGTGCTCATCGTCGTCGCCGCCATCGTCGGCTCCCGTGTCAACGCCTCCGAGGAAGCAAGCCTGACGGCCATCGCAGCCGTCCATTGCAAGAGCGCGACAGTTCCGCGTCGGAGCCGCGACGCGCGTGTCACGCGGTCGTCACGGCGGCTTCACCAAGGTTACTTGCTGGCGTCGTAACCACAGGCTTGCGGGCGACATAGCGTTCGCGCTGGGGAAGCAACGCATGGCCTTCGCGCGCATCGGCGTCGACCCGTCCACGTTCGAACAGCAAGCCTCGATGTTCGCCGAGTGGCTCCGCGAGCCGGTCGAGCGGTCCGGCCCACGAACGCGGTATCGGACGGTGTTCATCTCCGATGTCCATCTCGGCGCGGCGGGATCGAGCGCGGAGCTGTTGCTCGACTTCCTCAAATCGATCGAATGCGAGACCTTGTACCTGGTCGGCGACATCGTCGACGGGTGGAAGCTGAAGAAGGGCTGGTACTGGCCCGCGTCGCACAACGACGTGATCCGCGCGGTGCTCAAGATGGCCAAGCACGGCACGCGGGTGATCTACATCCCGGGCAATCACGACGAGGTGTTGCGCGATTTCGTCGGGCTGCAGTTCGGCGGCGTCACCTTCAAGCTGGAGGACATCCACGTCACCGCCGACGGGCGGCGGCTGCTGGTGATCCACGGCGACGAGTTCGACAGCGTCGTGCTCTACGCGAAGTGGCTCGCGTTCCTCGGCGACGGTGCGTACTCGCTGCTGTTGCGGAGCAACGGCGCGGTGAACTGGGCACGCCGCCGCATGGGGCTGCCGTACTGGTCGCTCGCCGGGCACATGAAACGCCGGGTCAAGAACGCGGTGCAGTTCATCTCCCGCTTCGAGGAAGTACTCGCGCAGGCAGCGGCGGAGCGCAACGTCGAGGGCGTGGTGTGCGGACACATCCACTCGGCCGATATCCGCCGCTTCGGCGACATCACTTACTATAACGACGGCGACTGGGTCGAAAGCTGCACTGCGCTGGTCGAACAGGCCGACGGTGCGATGGCCATCGTCGACTGGGCCGAATGGCGCCGCCTCGCCCACGCGCGCAAGGTCGCGCCCGCCGAACCGGTGTCAGCATGAGGATCGCGCTCGCGTCCGACGCCTGGGCACCGCAGGTCAACGGCGTGGTCCGCACGCTGACGACGACGGTCGGTGAGCTGGAGCGGCTCGGGCATCTGGTGGAGGTGATCGACCCCGGGCAGTTCCCGACCGTCGCCTGCCCCAGCTATCCCGAGATCCGCCTCGCGCTCGGCGCGGGTCGCGCGGTGCGCGCGCGGCTCGACGCGTTCGCCGCCGACGCGATCCACATCGCCACCGAGGGCCCGCTCGGCTGGGCGGCGCGGCGCTGGTGCCGATTGCGCGCGATGCCGTTCACCACCTCGTTCCACACCCGCTTCCCGGATTACCTGGCGGTGCGGACGGGGTTGAGCGCGGAGATGTTCTGGCCGGTGCTGCGCCGGTTCCACCGCCCGGCGGCGGCGGTGTTCGCGGCGACGGAGACGCTGGCGAGCGAGCTGCGCGGGCGCGGGCTGTCGCGCACGCACCGCTGGTCGCGAGGGGTCGATCTGTCGCTGTTCACCCCCGACGGACCCGCGCACCCCGCGCTGGCGGCGCTCGCCGGGCCGGTGCTGCTCTATGTCGGGCGGGTCGCGGTGGAAAAGAACATCGAGGCGTTCCTGACGCTCGCGACCGCCGGGACCAAAGTCGTGGTCGGCGACGGCCCGGCGCTCACCGCGCTGCGCGCGCGTCACCCGGAGGTGCTGTTCCTCGGCGCGCTCCACGGCGCGTCGCTCGCCGCCGCCTACCGCACCGCCGACGCGCTGGTGTTCCCCAGCCGCACCGACACGTTCGGGCTGGTGATGATCGAGGCGCTGGCGAGCGGGACGCCGGTCGCCGCCTATCCCGTGCCCGGCCCGCTCGACGTGGTGGGGCGCAGCAGCGCGGGCGTCCTGCACGACGACCTCGCGGCGGCGGTCGCGGGAGCGCTGGCGATCCCGCCCACGCGATGTGTCGAAACCGCGCGCGCGTTCAGCTGGGCGCGCTGTACCGAACAGTTCGTGGCGGGGTTGCGGCCGAGAGCCGCCCCTTCCTGTCGACAACCGACGCTCGCGGTCGCGACCGGCTAGATCGGAACGGCGAGCGCCCGCGCGCATTGATGCGCATCAGGACCTCCGCGCCGGCACGTCCTGCTCGGAGGTGCCCCATTCCCGACGACATGAAGGATACGCCCGCGCGCGCGGTGCCGAGCGGGCGGTTCGCGCGGCTCGGCGCGTTCGGGCGGCTGGCGGGCGGGGTCGCGGGCGGGGTGCTGAGCGAGGGCGCGCGCCGGGTCGCGAGCGGCGAGCGGCCGCGGCTGGGCGATCTGCTGCTCACGCCCGGCAACGTGACGCGCGTCGCGGACCAGCTGTCGCACCTGCGCGGCGCGGCGATGAAGCTGGGGCAGATGATCTCGATGGACGCGGGCGATTTCCTGCCGCCCGAGCTGTCCGACATCATGGCCCGGTTGCGGCAGGGCGCGCACCGGATGCCGCCCGACCAGCTCAACCGCGTGCTCGCCGCCGAATGGGGTCGCGACTGGCGCACGCGGTTCGCGCGGTTCGACGCGACGCCGATCGCCGCCGCCTCGATCGGTCAGGTCCACCGCGCCACCACCCGCGACGGGCGCGTGCTGGCGATCAAGGTCCAGTACCCGGGCGTCGCCGAGAGCATCGACGCGGACATCGACAATGTCGCGACGCTGTTGCGCGTGTCCGGCCTGCTGCCGCGCGAGATCGACATCGCCCCGCTGCTCGCCGAAGCCAAGCGCCAGTTGCGCGAGGAAGCCGATTACCGCCGCGAGGGCGAGCTGATGGAGCGGTTCGGCGCGCTGCTCGCCGACGACGACCGCTATGTCGTCCCCGCGCTTGATGCCGAGTTCAGCACCGCGCGTGTGCTGGCGATGACGTTCGTGGACGGGGTCGCGGTCGAGACGCTGGCCGACGCGCCGCAGGAGACGCGCGACACCGCCGCGCGCGCGCTGATCGACCTGGTGCTGCGCGAGCTGTTCGCCTTCGGGGTGATGCAGACCGACCCCAATTTCGCCAATTACCGCTATCAGCCCGACAGCGGCCGGCTGGTGCTGCTCGACTTCGGCGCGGCGCGGGTGGTCGATGCGGCCACGAGCGATGCCTATGCGCGGTTGCTCCGGGCCGCGTTGGCGGGGGATCGCGACGCGGTGCGCGCGGCGGCGGTGACGGGCGGGTTCATCGGCAAAGGCGCGGTGGCGTCGCACGGCGCGCTGATCGACTGGCTGATCGACATCGTGCTCGTTGAGCTGGCGCGCGACGGACCGTTCGACTTCGGCGACCGCGCGTTCGTGGGGCCGTTGCGCGAGGAGGCGACCCCGCTGTTGCGCGACCGCGCGACCTGGCACGTCCCGCCGATCGGGACCCTGCTCGTCCAGCGCAAGATCAGCGGCACCGCGCTGCTCGCGGCGCGGCTGCGCGCGCGGGTCGACGTGCGCGCGATGCTGGAAGCGTGCTTGACGCACGACGCCCGCGCTTCGATCTAACCTTCCTCAAAGGAGCCTTCCCATGCCCGACAAGACCGCGACGCTGTACCGGATGGTGCTCCCCGACCATGTCTGCCCGTTCGGCGTCCGCGCGAAGCAGATGCTGGAAGGGGCGGGCTATGCGATCGACGAGCACATCCTGCGCTCGCGCGACGAGGTCGACGCGTTCGAGCGCGAGCAGGGCGTGACGACCACGCCGCAGGTGTTCATCGATGGCGAACGGGTCGGCGGCAGCGACGACCTCGAACGCTTCCTCGCCACCGCATGAGCGTGACCCCCGACCCGGTCGCGCCGGGGCAGGAGAGCGTGTGGCGCTATCCCCGCCCCGCGATCGCCGAGCCGTGCGCGCGCCGCCTCGTTATCGAGCATCGCGGCGTGGTCGTGGCCGACACCCGCGCGAGCGTGCGGACGCTGGAGACCAGCCACCCGCCAAGTTATTACATTCCGCCCGCCGACATCCGCCGCGACCTGCTGCGCCGGTCCGACCGCACCTCGTTTTGCGAGTGGAAGGGCGCGGCGGTGTATTGGGATGTGGTGGTCGACGGCGAGGAGCTGCGGGATGTCGCCTGGTCCTATCCCACGCCGACGCCAGCGTTCGCGATGCTGCGCGACCACCTCGCATTCTACGCCGCGCCGTTCGACGCGTGCCTCGTCGATGGCGAGCGCGTGACCCCACAGCCGGGCGGGTTCTACGGCGGCTGGATCACGTCCGATCTGGCGGGCCCGTTCAAGGGCGTACCGGGCAGCCGCTTCTGGTGAGCGGAAACAAAAAAGGCGACCCCGTAGGATCGCCCTTATTTGGTGCAGTCAAACTGCTTGTTAACAGCCAGCCTGCGATTTCTGAACACCAGCAATAGACGTGATCGTGGCGCGGAGGTCAACCGATTTCTCGCATCCGAAACGGATCGAGATTTCGGCGGCAATGGTTCGGAAATCCGCTTTCCGTTTTTGTTCGCCTGCTGCAAGTTAATGGCCTTACAGGCGGCGGTCGCTTGGCGATGGGGATCGACGATGGCTCTGCGACTTGGCCTGGACATGGGCACGAACAGCATCGGCTGGTGCCTGACGGAATATGACGATCAGCACGAGAGCGGCACGGCGATCGTCGCGCTTGGCTCGCGCATCTTCTCGGACGGGCGCGACCCGCAGTCTGGCACCTCGCTCGCGGTAGACCGCCGCGATGCGCGCTCGGCGCGGCGGCGGCGGGACCGGTTCATCGGGCGGCGCGACGCGTTCTTGGAGACGCTGGTCGAGCACGGCCTCATGCCCGCAGACGCGGACGAAGCCAAGCTGCTCGCCGATCTCGACCCGTACAAGCTCCGCGCCGAGGCGCTCGACCGCCGGCTCGAACCCTACGAGATCGGCCGCGCGCTGTTCCACCTCAACCAGCGGCGCGGATTCAAGTCAAACCGCAAGGCGGAGCGCAAGACTAAGGACAAAGACGACGGCAAGATCGCCACGGGCGCGAGGGAACTCGACCGCGCTATGGCGGAGGAAGGCGCGGACACGCTCGGACAGTTCCTCGCGGGACGGCTGGCGCGCGGTGACACCGCCCGCGTCCGCATGAACAGCGACGCGCAAGGCTACGACTTCTACCCGCAGCGCCGCCATTACGAGTGGGAGTTCGAGCGCATCTGGGAAAGCCAGGCGGCGCACCGCGCCGACCTGCTGAACGCCACCGCAAAGGCGGCGCTCCACCGCATCCTATTCTTCCAACGTCAGCTCAAGGAGCAGGAGGTGGGCGTCTGCACTTTCGTCACCAGCGAAAAGCGCCTGCCCAAGGCGCATCCGCTGTTTCAGGAGCGGCGGCTGTATGAAGAAGTGAACCAGCTGGAGGTGACGACCCCGGCGCGCCTAACCGCAAGCTGACGATGGACGAGCGCGATCGGCTGGTGAAGGAACTGCGCGAGAAGCGGAAAATCGCGTTCACCTCGCTTGCTAACAAGCTGAAGCTACAGCCCGGCCAGAGTTTCAACAAGGCGAGCGAGACCCGCACCGAATTGGCGGGCAATGAGGTGTTCGCGGCGATGAAGGACGCAAAGCGATTCGGCAACGCATGGCCGAACTTCAGCCCTGAGCGCCATTGGCTGATCGTCGAGCGCATCTTGGACGAGGAGGACCCGGACAAGCTCCACGCTTTCCTCACAGACGAGTGCGGGCTCGACGATGTGCACGCCGACGCCGCCGCGAAAGCATCGCTGCCCGAAGGCTTCGGCCGCCTTGGCGAGACTGCCACGCGGCTGATTCTTGAAGAACACAAGCGCGCCGTCATTACCTATAGTGAGGCGGTGGCTCTCGCCTTTCCTGGTGGTCACCACAGCGACTTCCGTACCGGCGAAATCCTGCCCCAGCTCCCCTATTATGGCGAGCTGCTCACCCGCGAGATCCCACCCGGCACCCAGCTCCCCTCCGACCCGCCGGAGAAGCGCTGGGGCAAGATCACCAATCCCACCGTCCACATCGGCCTTCGTCAGCTCGAGAAGCTGGTCAACGCTATCATCAAGATCCACGGCCGCCCCGACGAGATCGTCGTCGAGCTCGCCCGCGAACTGAAGCTCAACGAAAAGGACAAGGAGGAGCACAACAAGCGCATCCGCCGCGACACGCTGGCGGCGCAGGGACGCTCGAAAAAGCTGGAAGAGGAAGGCTTTGCCGACACCGGCGCGAACCGGATGCTGCTACGCATGTGGGAGGAGCTGAACCCGCACAACGCGCTGGACCGCCGCTGTCCTTATTGCGGCGAGCCGATCGGCATGCGCCTATTGTTCGACGCGCAGGGCGGCGCGGACATCGACCACATCATCCCCTATTCCCGCTCGCTCGACGACAGCGCGGGCAACAAGGTGGTCGCGCATCGCGGCTGCAACCGCGCCAAGGGCAACAAGACGCCTTGGGAGAAATGGGGTGGCACCGACCGCTGGGACGCGATCACCAACCAGGTCGCGCGCCTGCACAAGAGCAAGCAATGGCGCTTCGGCCCCGACGCGATGGCGCGGGTGGAGAAAGACGGCGGCTTCATCGCCCGCCAGCTAACCGACACGCAATATCTGTCGCGGCTTGCGGGCCAGTACCTCCGCGGCCTGTATCCAACCAAGGACGACGGCAACGTTTACGTCATCCCCGGCCGGATGACCGCGATGCTGTGCCGGCTCTGGGGGCTGAACGATGTGTTACTCGACCACAATTACGGCGCGGTGACGAACAAGCACAGCAACGCGCCCAAGAACCGGCTCGATCATCGCCACCATGCGATCGACGCGGCCGTGACCGCAGTGACGACGCACGCGCTGTTGCAACGGATCGCGCGCACCGCCGGGCTGGCCGAGGACAAGGACCTCGATCGGTTGTTCGAGGGGCTGAAGCAACCCTGGGACGGCTTCCGCGAGGAACTGCGCGACAAGCTCCTCGCCGTCACCGTCAGCCACAAGCCCGACCACGGCCGCAAGGGCAAGCCCCGGCCCGGGCACGACGTAACCGCCGGGCGGCTCCACAACGACACCGCTTATGGTTTCACTGGCGACATGGCCCCGGACGGCAAGACGCCGATCGTCGTCCACCGCGTGCCGCTGACGAGCCTCAAGCCGGATGACCTGACCAATCCGGACCGGATTCCCGATCCGCTGCTCCGCGAGGCGCTCGAGAGCTGGACCGCAGGCTATTCCGGCACCGGACTGGTTAACAGGCTCGCCAGTTTTCGCGACGAGCATCCGGACTACAAAGGCGTACGCCACATCCGCGTTCGCGAGCCGCTCAACGTGATTCCGGTCCGCGACAAGAACGGGCGCGCGTACAAGGGGTACAAGGGTGATTCGAACGCTCGCTTCGATGTGTGGCGATTGCCGAACGGCAAATGGGTGTCCGACATCGTCTCGATGTTCGACGCGCATCAGCCCGATCAGTCCGGCCGCCGTCCGCACCCGGCCGCCAAGAAGGTGCTGAGCTTGCGGCAAAATGACATGCTCGCGATCGAGTTGAACGGGACGGGTCCGCGCGAGTTTGTTAGGGTGGTGAAGTTTTCCACGATTGGCACGATGGCGCTCGCCCGCTCGAACGAGGCGGGTGCTCTTAAAGCCAGAGATGCGGCTCCGAATGAACACGATCCCTTCAAGTACATTCTCGCTGCGGCTGGCGGATTGAAGAAGCACAAGGCCCGTCAAGTCCGGATTGATCCATTAGGGAGGGTGTTCGACCCCGGCCCACGCTGACATTGGCACTCCTCTACCCTAGCCTTCGGCCTGGAGGTGGCGCGATGGACCGGATCGTCGATATCGCGAGCGACGGGTCGAGCCTCTCGGTCCATCGTGGCTTCCTGATCGTCTCGCGTGCCTCCGACAAAGGAGAGCGCGAGGAGGTCGGGCGGGTCGCGTTCGACGACATCGCGGCGGTGATCGTCCACGCGCATGGCGTCAACTGGACGGGTAACGTCGTCGCCGCGCTTGCCGAGCGCGGCGCGCCGATCGTGTTCTGCGCCTCCAACCACTCGCCGGTCGCGGTCACGCTCCCGCTCGCCGGCCACCATGCGCAGGGTGCGAAGATGCGCGCGCAATGGGAGGCGGGGCGGCCGCTCGCCAAGCAGATGTGGCGGCGGGTGGTGGTGGCGAAAATCGCGATGCAGGGGTCGCTGCTGGCGGCGCGCGGAGCGCCTGAGGCAGGCGCGTTCGACCTGCTCGCGCGCCGCGTCCGCTCGGGCGACCCGGACAATGTCGAGGCACAGGCCGCGCGGCGTTACTGGCCCGCGCTGATGGGCGCGGACTTTCGCCGCGACCGCGACTCGGGCGGCGCGAACGCGCTGCTCAATTATGGCTATGCGGTGCTGCGCGCGACGGTGGCGCGCGCGGTGGTCGCGGCTGGCCTCCACCCCACCATCGGCATCCACCACGCCAATCGCGGCAACGCTTTCGCGCTTGCGGACGACTTGGTCGAGCCGTTCCGCCCCTCGGTCGACGCATTGGTGCTGGCGATGATCGGCCAGGGCGCAGACGTGCTGGACCCGCCGCTCAAGCGCCGATTCGCGCGGTTGATCGCGTTCGACCTGCGCATCGCGGACGAAACGTCGCCCGTATCCGTCGCGGCGACGCGACTCGCGCAATCGCTCGCGCGCGGCTTCGAATCGGGCACGGCGGAACTGGCGCTGTTCGACCCTCCGACTGCCTTCGAATGGAGTGCGCTCGCCCGCCCATTGGAAGCATGGGATGGCGATGAATGAAGCGATGCATCTCAGCGGCTATCGACTGATGTGGATTTTCGTCATGTTCGATTTGCCGGTCGGTACCAAGACTCAGATGCGCGAGGCGACCAAGTTCCGGGAATTTCTGCTCGACCAAGGCTTCGAAATGAGCCAGTTTTCGGTGTACGCGCGTTTTTGTAATGGCAAGGACAGTTATGAAGCGCATCTGAAGCGAATCGAGCGGCATCTACCGGAGAAGGGCGATGTTCATGTTCTCACTTTTACAGATAAACAATATGAGAACATCGTTAGATTCTCCGCGCAACGCCGGAAACGGCCGCGAAAAAACCCGGACCAACTGGCATTGTTCTGAGCTGTCAGGGACTAAAAACCGGGCCGGACGCGGTGTTTTCGCGTTTCAGATGAACGAGTTATCACCACATCCGGCCTAGCAGTTCAGAAATCGCAGGCCAACCGCAACGCACAATCGAGGTCGCGACCTTCGCCGTGGCGGCCTAGCAGTTCAGAAATCGCAGGCCAACCGCAACAACCGCGGAGCCATCATCGACAAGATCAATGGCCTAGCAGTTCAGAAATCGCAGGCCAACCGCAACGGTTGGTATTTAGCCTTGCTTGACAGCGCGGCCTAGCAGTTCAGAAATCGCAGGCCAACCGCAACACGACCTACGCCAATGCCGTCAATCGATATGGCCTAGCAGTTCAGAAATCGCAGGCCAACCGCAACGCTAACTCGGAGCACCTCCTGATCGTGCCAGGCCTAGCAGTTCAGAAATCGCAGGCCAACCGCAACAACGGCTATCTCGACCTCGTGCGGGGGTGGGGCCTAGCAGTTCAGAAATCGCAGGCCAACCGCAACAGCATTTGCGCAACGGCGAGGGGACGGCGAGGCCTAGCAGTTCAGAAATCGCAGGCCAACCGCAACGAGCGACGCCTGTACCGGCGGGCGGACCGTAGCCTAGCAGTTCAGAAATCGCAGGCCAACCGCAACTGGACGGCGGTCGTGGAGTACGCCCGCGTCGGCCTAGCAGTTCAGAAATCGCAGGCCAACCGCAACGCGTGGCAGGTCGGCGCGGCGCTCGGCTTCGGCCTAGCAGTTCAGAAATCGCAGGCCAACCGCAACGAGTCGGTGATGGTGGAGTCGACCAGCGATGGCCTAGCAGTTCAGAAATCGCAGGCCAACCGCAACCCGGGCCGACCTGTGGGACGACCGCGGCGAGGCCTAGCAGTTCAGAAATCGCAGGCCAACCGCAACCGCGCTGACGTAGACGCGCCGGTCCGACGGGGCCTAGCAGTTCAGAAATCGCAGGCCAACCGCAACTACTTGGACGTGTAGCCGGCGAAGCGGCTGGGCCTAGCAGTTCATAAATCGCAGGCCAACCGCAACTGCAGG
>JAABUQ010003114.1_pt1 | contig 31130 bp, 28 predicted proteins | sample 5560001 | NCBI WGS metagenome assembly JAABUQ01 (sample SAMN10711888, study PRJNA513371) | rock metagenome | isolation source: Antarctica rocks | place: Antarctica: Victoria Land, Finger Mt nord | collected 2015-12-18 | reverse complement strand
CTTCGCCAAGCACCTCAAAGCCATCCGGTGGAAGACACCCTTCGAAGCTGTCTGCCACGCCTGGACGACAACGCCCGATGTCTTCAAACTAAACCCACGTCACCTCATCCCGGGACCAAACACCTAGCCGGTGTCGTCATCGCGCAGCGCAAGATCAACTAGCCCCGTTGCATCGAGACGGGAAACCATCGGGGCTTGTAACGTAACACTCTCACGTCTCGAGCCTGTTCGGTCACGAGACGTGGTATCTGAGGCGATGGCATGTCTGCAGGAGGCGATGGCAGTTGGCGATACCGACGGCGTCCTCAGCGGCGGCAAGGCTTTGCTCCAGGTTCCGGATCGGACGGTGGTAGCGGCTGCTTAGGCACCGAAGCTCCTGAGCCGCTTCCCGGTGGGTCCCACTACGACGCCGCTGCTTGCTTCAGCGCTTCGTCGCTCGTCCCGCCGTCATGGAAAGGCTCGGTCAGGGATGCTTGTTCGGCGGCCTGATGCGCCACCTTCAGGCAGGTCGCGACGGCATTGGTCAACGTCCCGACATAGTAGTCCGCTCCCACGTGCTGGCGCATCTCCTCGTCGTTGAGGAAGTCGTCACCCGCAGGCCAGAGCCCGACCAGCAGCGGGACACCCGGCAGACGCTGCCGGAGCCGGCGCAACACGTAGCGCAGGCTGGTCGGGTTGCCGCTCAGCTCCAGGTAAGACAGGCACACCATCGCCACTCCGGCAGGGTCCAGGTTCTCGATGCCAGTGCGTGAGGCGACCTGATGTGGAGCAACCCGTGCTCCCAGGTCGTGCTTGTGCAGCAGCTGAGCCAGCATCACGGATGCCGCCTCATCCAGCAGGCCACGGCCGGCGAGGCAGAGGATCGGCGTCTCGCCCTGCCAGAGTATCGGACGATCGGCCCGCGCAGGCGCCGATCCTTCCGCCGGCGGCGTAGTCGGAACCTGGCGGTCTTCCCTTTGGGAGCCTGCGACGCCCTCGTCCTCCTCGCCTGGCGCCGGATCGACGTCGTCGTAGCCCTCCAGATCGTGCACGAGGTCCTGGATGGTGGTGTCGATCCGCTTGACCCGCTCGGGCGGCAGGCCGCCCCTCTGCATGTCGGCCGCCGCGAGCTGCAGGCCCTTCATGACGACGTCGTCGTAATAGGATGAGAGCGAGCGCAGCTTCAGCAGCCCTTCGGCCTGGCGCAGGATCTCGTCCTCGTCGCCGGCCAGCATGCGCTGGTAGAGGCTCTCGATCGGCGTCAGCGCCGGCCGGTCGCCGAGCAGGACGTCCAGGAACTCGAGGTGCTCGACGTGCCGGCCGAGCACGACCAGGCACAGGGTGAGCGGTGTGGACAGGATCAGGCCGATCGGCCCCCAGATCCAGCTCCAGAAGATGGCGACGACGATCACGGCGACCGGCGACAGGCCGGTCGAATGGCCATACACGAGCGGCTCCACCGCCTGCCCCATGATGCCCTCGGTGACCAGGAAGAGCCCGGCGGTCCAGATCACCATCGACCAGCCCGGATCGACCGCGGCGGCCAGCGCCACCGGCAGCAGGGCGGCGATCAGGGAGCCGACATAGGGGACGAAGCGCAGCAGGGCGCCGAGCACGCCCCAGAGGATCGGGCTGGGTACGCCGATGAGCGAGAGGCCGATGCCGATGAGCAGGCCGAAGGAGGCGTTGATGCCGAGCTGGGTCAGGAAGTAGCGCGCGAGCCGGCTACCGGCGTCGTTCATCGCCGCGGTGGTGCGAAGCAGGTCGTTCGAGCCGAACAGGCGGATCAAACGGCCACGCAGGTCCTCGCGCTGCAGCAGGATGAAGATCGCCACGATGAAGACGATGCCGATGGTCTCGAGCGGGCTGAGCACCGGTCCCAGCACCTGCTGCAACAGGTGCACCGGCGAGGGGGCCGGCTCCTGCACCACCACCGGCACCGGCTTCTGTTCACCGGGCGTTGCGGTGGCCGGGGCAGTGGCCGCAGGGGTGCTGCTATGCACCTCGCGTCCGAACCGGGTGATCAGCTGGTTCATCTCGCCTGTGGCGAAACCACTCACCGACGTCACCTTGTGCTGGATCGTGCTCTGGTAGCGTGGCAGGTCCTGCGCCAGGGAGGCGAGCTGGGTGCCGATCAAGCCGCCCAGCATGAGGATCACGCCGAGTGCCGCCAGTACCGAGAGCAGGACCGCCGGGATCTTCGGCAGCCGGATGCGCTGGAGCAGGGCGACCAGCGGTGCCAGCAGAAAGCTGAGCAGCACCGCGAGCGTTATCGGGATCAGCACCTCCCGGCCCAGATAGAGGGCGACGATGATGACCACGCCGACCGCCAGCCCGTGCAGCTTCTCCGGCTTCGGCGCCTCGACGGCGGGAACATGCGCCCTTGGAAGAGCAGCCGGTGGAAAAGTGTTCTTGGGCATGGTCGGTCCCGTGGTTCAGGTCGATCCGGCAGGCCTTCCTGATTACGTCGACAGGGCCGTGGGCCGCCAAGCGTAGCATGGGCGCGGAAGTAAAGTTGTTCAGGAAGCGTCGCGCGGCCACCGCGATCTCTTATGCCGGAGTATTCAGGCTATCAATCGGAACGTTCTACCGGATCGTGCTGGTCCTGCCTGCCTCACTTGAATGCGGCACTCCCTCCGGCATCGACCGGACAGACGGCAGCCTGCTTGAGATGTGAGTCGAACGCCGTCAGGTCGCTGGCTTGGAGGTGCTGCAATGCCATGAGCTGCGTCTCAAGCTTGGCATGCAGCGACTGGTACATGGCCTGGTGCTGTGCGGTGGGCGCCTTGTCGGCATCACCGAGGCTCGCCGCGAACGAGGCATACTGCTCGTTCAGCATGCCGGGAAACGCCAGGTTGGCCTCCGAACCCTTCATGTTGACCTGCATGAGGTTCTCCTCGATGGGATTCAGCTTCCTGCCCAGCGCATCCGCCTCGTCGACCACCTGCCTGGCGGACGCGCACGCGCCGATCGCCTTCGTCACCCGTTGCAGCTCGGCTTTCGCCTTCCGCACGCCGTTGACCGCCCGATGCAGCCGTTCGATGTCGTGCACCGTCGCGACCGCCAGATCGGTCTTGGCCTGTATGGCGGCCTCGGCACCCTTGGCGCGCGGGTCGGCGAGCAGGGTCAGCGGGACCGTCTGGCTCTGGCCGTTCAGCGTCAGCCTCACCTGATACCGTCCCGGCGCCACGATCGGCCCGCGCGGCGCCTGGTCCGAGTAGAATGCCCCAGGGATCTGGACCGGATCGGACATGCGCAGGTCCCAGACCAGCCGGTTCATGCCTGGTTTGACCGGAATGATACCGGCCGAGACGATCCGATCCGGCCATTCCGGCGGCTGCACCTCCTTGTTGGCTGGTCTGCTCGACAGGTGACGAACCGTCGCTCCCTGCGCATCCAGGATGTCGATGATAACTTCGCCATCTGGCGCGGACTTGAGGTAATAGTCGATGATCGCGCCGGGCGGAGGGTTCTCGCCTACCGGGTGACGCGTATCCACCTGGTCCGGGTAGTACAGCCGTATCGCCTTCCGCGGCGCATAGAGCAGCATGTCGGCGTCGGCGCTGGACGGCTTGATCTGCCGCAGCGGCGTGACGTCGTCGAGGATCCAGAACGAGCGACCGTGCGTCGCGACCACCAGGTCGTCGCCTTTCACGACCAGGTCGTGGACCGGGGTCACCGGCAGGTTGAGCTGCAATGGCTGCCAGCGGGCGCCGTCGTCGAAGGAGACGAACACGCCGAGTTCGGTGCCGGCGTAGAGCAGGCCGCGTCGCACCGGATCCTCGCGGACGGCATGGACCACGGCCCCTTCGGGCAGCCCCGCCGTGATCGGCGTCCAGCTCCGGCCGGCGTCGGCAGTCTTCCAGGCATAGGGCGCTATGTCATCCAGCTTGTGCCGGTCGACCGCGATGTAGGCGACATCCGCATCGTGACGCGAGGGCTCGACCATGCTGATCGTGCTCCACGGCTTGAGGTCGGCAGGGGTCACCGCCGACCAGTGCGCGCCGTCGTCACGGGTCAGATGCAGCAGGCCGTCATCGGAGCCAGCCCAAAGCATGCCGCGGTTCAGCGGCGACTCTGCGAGGGTGAAGATGGTGTCATAGTACTCGACGCTGGTGATGTCCTTGGTCAGCGGGCCGCCCGATGCCTGCTGCTTGGACTTGTCGTTGCGTGTCAGGTCGCCGCTGATCACCTTCCAGCTGAGGCCGTGATCGGTGGTCTTCCAGACGGCTTCTGACGCCGCGTAGAGCGCGTCGGGATCGTGCGGCGAAAGCATCAGCGGCGTGGTCCAGTTGAACCGGTGGGCGAGCTCGGCCGCGGGATGGCCGGAACTATCGATCGGGAAGGCACTGATGTCCTGCGCCTGCATCGCCCGCCTGTCGAAGCGGCTGATGATGTTCTCCGCGTCGCTGTAGATGATGTTCGCGTCGCGTGGGTCCGGGACCACGAAGCCGGACTCGCCGCCGCCCGCGGGATACCAGTCGCGCGGCCCGATGACGCCCTCGTCGTCGAAGCTCGCGACGGCCAGGTTGGAGTTGTCCTGCTGCGCCCCGTAGATCCAGTACGGGAAGCGGTCATCGGTCGCGACGTGGTAGAACTGCCCGGTCGGCTGGTTGTCCTGGGTAGACCAGGTACCGCCGCCATCGAGCGAGACGCTGGCGCCGCCGTCATTGGCGTTGATCAGCCGCTTCGGGTCGTTGGGGTCGATCCAGAGTGCGTGGTGGTCGCCGTGCGTCGCCGACACCAGGCCGAAGCTGCGGCCGCCATCCGTGGAGCGCAGCATCCCGGTGTTGAGTGCATAGACGGTGTCGACGGACCTCGGATCCGCATAGATCTTGGAGAAATACCAGGCGCGCTGGCGTATCCGTCCGTCCTGGCTTACCCGCTGCCAAGTCTGGCCATGATCGTCCGAGCGATACAGGCCGCCCTCCTTCGCTTCGATCATGGCGTAGACGCGGCTGGGGTCTGCCGCGGAGACGGCGACGTCGATCCGGCCCAGGATGCCGTCCGGCAGCCCGTTGCCGCGCAGCTCGCTCCAGGTGGCACCACCATCCCTCGAGCGATACAGGCCGCTGCCCGGACCGCCGCTGGAGAAGTTCCACGGCTGGCGCCGTACCTGCCATAGTGCTGCGTAGACGATGCTGGCATCGTGCGGGTCGAAGGTCACGTCGATGGCGCCGGTCTCGTCATTCTTGAACAGCACGCGATCCCAGCTCCTGCCGCCGTTCGTGGTGCGGAACACGCCGCGCTCGGCGTTCGGCCCGAAAGCGTGCCCGATCGCGGCGACCAGCACGATGTCGGGGTTGTGCGGATCGACGATGACCGCACCGATCTGGCGGCTGTCCCGCAGGCCTATATTGGCCCAGCTCCTGCCTGCATCGACCGACTTGTAGATCCCGTCGCCGAAGGTGATGTCGCCGCGCAGGGCCCCCTCGCCGGTGCCGGCATAGATGACGTCGTGGTTGGAGGGCGCCACCGCGATGGCGCCGATCGAGGCGATCTTCTGGCCGTCGAAGATCGGAGCCCAGGTGGCGCCGAAATTGGTTGTCTTCCAGATGCCGCCGGCCGCCGCTCCGAAGTAGAAGGTGCCGGGTTCCCCAGGAACCCCGGCGACGGCGAGGGCGCGTCCACCGCGATAGGGACCGATGCCACGCCAGTGCATCGCATCGAAGAGGGATGCGCTGACCGCGGGCGTTGCTGCCGGTTGCGCGACGGATGCGGCAATCGGTCCGGTGCCGATCGCCAAGCCGGCGAGCATGCACACCACGAGCAGGCAGGGTCCGCGACGTACGTTCATTTGGTTCAAGACGTGGCTCTCCGGCGGTCGCGGGTCCAGGCAGGCGGGACCCGTGGCCAGGCCATGCTATCTGCGTTTTTCCGGGCCAGGAAGGCACTGTACTATGGATTTGCCGGTGGTGGAGCCAAGCGGGATCGAACCGCTGACCTCCTGAATGCCATTCAGGCGCTCTCCCAACTGAGCTATGGCCCCGGTATTCCGGTCAGTCTCCCGAAGGGAGGCGCTTGGGTGGCGGGCATATAGGCCAAGCGACCGGGTCAGCGCAATAGCACGCCATACTCGCGCAGGAAGTCGAGCAGCGCCAGCAGGGGCAGGCCCAGTATGGCGGCGTGCTCGCCCTCGACGGCCGCGAACAACTGGATCCCCGGACCTTCCAGACGATAGGCGCCGACGCTGCACAGGACGCGGCCTGCCTCCAGCGCGAGATAAGCGTCGAGCGCCGCGTCGGAGAAGTCGCGCATGATCAGGCGAGGTCGGACGACGTGCTGCCAGATCGTCCGGCCGGCGTAACGCAGCACGGTCGCGGTATGCAGCTCGTGCACGCGACCGCGCAAGGCGAGCAGCTGCGTACGCGCGGCAGCGAGGTCGGTCGGCTTGTCGAACCATCGTTCCTCGCAGACGAGCATCTGGTCGGCACCGATGACGATTGCATCTGGATCCGCAATCTCGTCCGCCTTGACGCCAGCCAGCAGCAGCGCGGTCTGCTCGGGGGAGTTGCCCTCGCTTCGCGCGATCTGCTTGATCGAAACCTCGTCGATCGAGGCGGGTCGAGCATCGACCACGAGCCCGGCCTCCCGCAGCAGGGTGAGTCGCGTCCGCGAACCGCTGGCGAGGATCAGCTTCGGGTAGGATGCCTGAAGAGGCTGAGAGTGATGCGACGGCAGTACTGGCAAAGAATCGGATGTGTTCATCGGTGCGAGGATAATGGGGTACTTGGGGATGGTCAGCACAGAATGCAGGCCACGTACCTAGTACCGGGGATGAAGTCGGGATCAGGCGTCACAGGGGGTTGTACACAGACCATTGTCGATGGATTCCGGATGAAGCCAAAAATTCCTGATCCTGTCAGGGAACACGATCTGTACACGCTGTGGGGAAAGCGGGGTACATCCTGCGAAACCCGGGTACCCCGTCATCCACAGGCATCAACACCTACAACTCCATTTCTATAATCTTCTTTTATGTTTAGAGGTGAGGTCATCGAGGACGAGAGCGAGGGTTGATGGCCACGAAGCGGTTACTGCGCGTATTGTGCGGCGAAGCAGTATGGCCGCCGCCGATCTGGCTGATGCGACAGGCCGGACGTTATCTCCCAGAGTTCCGGGCACTGCGTGCGCAGGCCGACTTCATTACGCGTTGCATGACTCCCGATATCGCGACCGAGATCACCCTGCAGCCAATCCGCCGTTTCGCCATGGATGGCGCCATCCTGTTCAGCGATATCCTGATCCTGCCCTGGGCGATGGGACAGAGCCTGACCTTCGTCGACGGCACCGGGCCGGTGCTAGAGCCGGTGCGCACGGCGGCCGATCTGGCGCAGCTCGATGCGTCCCGAGTCGCCGAGCGTACGGCGCCGGTGATGGAAACGCTCCGGAGGCTGCGCAGGAACCTCGACGCACCCGGCAGCATGGGCATAGCCCAGGGTGGCCAGACTACGCTGCTGGGCTTCGCCGGCTCGCCCTTCACGGTGGCCTGCTACATGGTGGAAGGCGGCGGCTCGAAAGACTTCGCCATCACCCGCGGCATGGCATTCTCCGAGCCGGTGCTTTTCGAACGGCTGATCGATCTGCTGACCCAAAGCACCGCCGCCATGCTGTGCGACCAGATCGCGGCCGGAGCGGAAGCGGTGATGCTGTTCGACAGCTGGGCCGGGCTGCTGCCGCCGTCCCAGTTCCAGCGCCACGTGATCGCGCCGACGCGCGCCATCGTGCGGGCGATCCGCGCGCGGCATCCCGAGACGCCGATCATTGGGTTTCCCCGCCTGGGTGGGTTGCTGGTCGGCCGCTATGCGTCGGAAACCGGCATCGATGCGATCGGGCTGGATACCGGCGCTGACCTGGATATCGCGTCGGCCCTGCTGCCGAAGGGAATGGCGATACAGGGCAACCTGGATCCACTCTGCCTGATCGCCGGCGGGGTTACGCTGGCGCAGGAAGCCGACGCCATCCGCGACGCGATGCGGGGCCGCCCGCATATCTTCAACCTCGGACACGGCGTGCTGCCGCAGACGCCACCGGAGCATGTCGGGGCGCTGGTGGAGCAGGTGCGGCGTGCCTGAACCCGGCTTGACGCCTACGCCGCTACGGCTGCTGATCCTGGATTGCGACGGCGTGCTGATCGAAAGCGGGTCGAACCGCCTCATCGTCCAGGAATGCCGAGCGATGGGGCTCGACATCACAGACGTGCAGGCGATGCATCGTTTTGCCGGCAAGGCGCTCCATATGATCGCAGCCAAGCTGGAGGCACAGGACGGGATCCGCATGCTGCCGGATTGGCCGGACCTGATGCACGGGCGCTTGGTGGCGATGCTGGAGCAGGAGGCGACATTAATCGACGGCGCATGCACTATGCTCGAAGCGGCGGTGGCACTCGGCCTGCCGGTGCGCGTCGCATCGAACTCGTCGCACGAGGAGATGGCGGTGAAGTTCCGGCGGACGCGCCTGGACCGGATGCTGCGGGAACGGCTGCATAGTGCGCGTGACGTCGGCAGGCCCAAGCCCTGGCCGGACCTGTTCCTGTCCGTTGCGGCGGCCGAAGGAGTTGGCCCGGAGGCTTGCCTGGTAGTCGAGGACTCCGACACCGGCCTGCGTGCGGCGCAGGCGGCCGGCATGGCCTGCGTAGTCCTACGTAGAGACGGTTCGCTGCCTGGTTGGGCGACGGCTGACGTGCAGGCCGCACCGGTCCGGCAGATCCGGCACCTGGATGCGCTGCGCCCGATCCTGCTCGCAGCGACGCGAACCGATAGCGCGATATGATCGAGGCGCTCGGCCCGTTCCTGCTCTGGGAGAAGTCGCTGCACGTGATCTCGGTCATCGCCTGGATGGCCGGGCTGTTCTACCTGCCGCGGCTGTATGTCTATCATTGCATGGCTCCGGCCGGATCAGCACAGAGCGAGCTGTTCAAGGTGATGGAACGGCGGCTGCTCAGGCAGATCATGAACCCTGCGATGATCGCCTCGTTCTTCTTCGGCCTTCTGATGGTGCTGACGCCGGGTGCGGTCGACTGGCATGCTGGCTGGTGGTGGGTGAAACTGGGCGGCGTCGTGCTGATGGCGGGTTTTCACGGCGCCTGCGCCGCGTGGCGTCGCGGCTTCGAGGAAGACAGGAATATCCGGCCGCAGCGCTTCTACCGGATGGCCAACGAGATACCGACCGTGCTGATGCTGGTGATCGTCATCATGGCGATCGTGCAGCCGTTCTGAACCCCCATGATATGAGGCTCTTGTCGATGAAGCCGAAGCCCGCAGGCCGGATTAGGAATATCAGCAGGCTGTGGCGTGTAGCATTTGCCCTGGGTGGCCTGCTGGCAGCCTTGCCCCAGGTGGTGCGCGCCGAAGTGCCGGAAGCGCGGCTGGCTGTGCTGGCGCGCGGCATCAATGTCACTCACTGGTTCCGATTTCCGCCGAGCCGCGAGGCGCGTGCCATGGCAGCCGACCTGGACGATACGGGTATCGCGTCGCTGAAGCAGGCGGGCTTCACCTACGTACGGCTGGCCGTAGGTCCCGAGGAGGTGATGCAGGGTTCGGGCATCGCGCCGGACAAGCTCGCCGCCCTCACGAACGTGATCGGGCGGATCGAGCGTGCCGGTCTCGGCGTGATGGTCGAGCCGCACCCGGAGCTGATGCAGCACTGGGATCTGCAGCGTAACGCACACGCCCGCGAATTGCTGCTCGGCTTCTGGCACGACTTGGTGCCCGCGCTGAAGCGGTTTCCAGCCAGGCTGACCTTCCCCGAACTGGTCAACGAGCCGAGCTTCGCCGATCCGGCGCAGTGGGACGCGTTCCAGCGCCGGCTCCTTGCCGTGGTGCGGGCATCCCTGCCGGACAGCACGGTGATCCTGACCGGTACGAACTGGAGCAGCATCGACGGCCTGCTCAAGGTGCAGCCGGTCCCTGACGAGAATGTCGTCTACAGCTTCCACACCTACGAGCCGCAGCTGCTGACGCTCCTAGGCTTCTGGGATCCGGCCATCAAGCAGGATGAGCTCGCCCGCTATCTGCCGTTCCCGGTCAGGGACGAAGCGGCCTGCAAGACCCGGGTGGCCGCCATCAGCGACGCGCACACGCTGGCCGTCGCGCAGTTCTGGTGTTCGATGCGCCAGGACGCGACGTCGATATCGAACAACCTGTCACGCGCGGCGCAGTGGGGTCGTGCACACCATGTACCGGTGGTGCTGACGGAATTCGGTGCCGTCGGGAAGCTGCAGGCAGGCACCCGGAGCGCGTACCTGTCCGCCGTGCGCGGATCGGCCGAACGGCTTCGGCTCTCCTGGGCGATCTGGGGGCTGGACGATCAGATGGGCTTCGGGCAAGCGCCTGGAACTTTTAGGGCAGCGAACCAGCTATCGCCCTCCGTGATGCAGGCGCTGGAGCTTCGGCCGGCTGTTCGTCACTGAACGAGGAAAGCCAGGACACCGTGGTGGGCGCAGTAGGGTTCGAACCTACGACCCGCTGATTAAGAGTCAGCTGCTCTACCAACTGAGCTATACGCCCACGGTGTCTGGCGGTCGGCGTCTCGAGGCGGCGCGCCGGACGCAGCGGAATTAGGGCAGGCGTGCTTCAGATGCAAGGGCCGATCGCCGACATGCTCACTGGTTGAGCAGCGCCAGTAGACCGTCGAGTTGGTCGAGATTGTCGTAATGGATGCGCAGGCTGCCGCCTTTGCCATCGAACAGGACCTGGATCCGCAGCCCCAGCTTCTCGCGGAGATTGCGCTCCAGGGCGAGGATTTCCGGATCCCGCCGCGGATTATCGTCCAGCCTGAGACGAGCGGACGCGGGTGCAATGCGCGACCCGGTGAGATGCTGCTGGGCCAGGGCCTCGGTCTGACGCACCGTCAGGTGTTGCCCGATCACCGTAAGGGCAGCCCTGCCTGGATCGGGATGAGCCAGCAGGGCACGAGCGTGACCGGCGCTCAGAGCGCCGTTCTGCACCTCCTTGCGGACCATCTGCGGCAGTTGCAGCAGACGCACCGTGTTGGTCACGTGACTGCGCGACTTGCCGATCGCTCCCGCGAGTTCGTCATGTGATAGGCCGAACTCGCCGATCAGGCGCTGCAGACCTTCTGCCTCCTCGATCGGGTTGAGGTCCTGGCGCTGCAGGTTCTCGACCAGGGAAGCGGCCATCGCGTCGCCGTCATCGAGCCCGCGCACATGCACCGGCACCGCGTGCAGGCCTGCCTGTTGTGCGGCCCGCCATCGGCGTTCGCCGGCGATGATCTGATAGATGCCGTCACGCTCGGGATGCGGACGGACCAGGATGGGCTGTAGGACGCCGCGCGTGCGGATCGAGGCTGCGAGCTCGGCGAGGGCATCGGGCGCCATGGCCTGTCGCGGCTGGAACGGACCCGCTTCGAGCGACTCGATCGGCAGGCTGTGGACGGCCGCCTGCGCCGCGCGTGTACGATCGTCTAGGGAGGGTGGAGCTTCCCCGAGCAACGCGGCCAACCCGCGACCGAGACGCGACGGTGGTGGCTCCTTCTTTTTCATCATGACCCTGATTTCCTGGTGGAGCCCCGCCGGATCCGGTCGACGAGTTCCTCGGCAAGCTTGGCGTAGGCGATCGAGCCGCTGGAGCGCGGGTCATAGAGCAGCGCGGGCTTGCCATAGCTCTGCGCCTCGGAGATGCGGATGTTGCGCGGGATCAGCGTCTCGAACACCTGCTCGCCGAAGAAACCGCGTGCATCGTCCGCGACGAGTTCGGACAGGTTGTTTCGCCTGTCGAACATCGTCAGCACAAGCCCCTGCAGCTGTAGTTCCGGGTTGAAGGCGCGGCGCACGCGGTCAATCGTGCGCACCAGATGGCTGACGCCTTCGAGTGCGAAAAATTCACATTGAAGCGGCACCAGCACGCTCGCCGCCGCGACCAGGGCATTGAGCGTCAGCAGTCCCAGGCTGGGTGGGCAGTCGATCAGGACGATATCATAGGGAAGTGCGCTACCCTCGGCTGCGACCAGCGCCTGTCGCAGCAGGAACTCGCGCTGGTCGTAGGTGACCAGCTCGATCTCCGCTCCAGCCAGTTCGGTATCGGCAGGAAGCAGCGCCAGGCCTGGCACCATCGTCTCCCTGACCAGCGCTGCGAGCGGACGGCCCTCCGCCAGCAGGGCGTAGGTACCGGCACGGCGGGCGCCATACTCGATGCCCAGGCCAGTGGACGCATTGCCCTGCGGGTCGAGGTCGATCAGCAGGATGTTCTGGCCAGTGCTGGCGAGCGAGGTCGCGAGGTTGATCGCCGTCGTGGTCTTGCCGACGCCGCCCTTCTGGTTCGCGATGGCAATGATGTTCGAAATGGGTGCCTCGCGTTCAGGCGTCCGACAAGCGCGCAGGGGCTCCGATACGCCGGATATGGCTCAACGCCAGGATCACGCCGTCCGGATCTGTTCGGCTACGTGTTCGGGCAACCGTCATGTGCCATGTCGCCGCGGAGCCAGTCAATTCGTCCTCCGCCTTGCGGCCCTTCAGGAACAGGCAGATCCCGTCCGGCTGCAGCAGCGGCACTGCCCAGCCGAGCAGTTGCGGTAATGGGGCTAGGGCTCTGGCGGTGATAACCGGCGCCGGCGGGAGGACCGTATTCTCGATGCGGGCATTAACGATGGTGGCGGGTGTTCCGGTCTCGCGTGCTGCTTCGCGCAGGAAGCTTGCCTTGCGCATGTCGCTCTCGATCAGGGTGACGGGGCTGTTCGTGCAGATCGCGATGATCAGGCCGGGAAAGCCGCCACCGGAGCCCAGGTCGGTCACCGGAAATCCTGACGGAATAAGTGGCACCAGCTGCAGGCTGTCGGAAATGTGGCGTGTCCAGAGGTTTGCCAGGTCACCCGGTGCAACCAAGTTGATCCGGCGGTTCCAGCGTGCGAGCAGGTCGGCAAAATGCTCGAGCCGAGCCCTGATGTCTGGCGACAGGACCTCCAAGGCCAGGTCCGGCGCATGTTTCACGTGAAACTATCCACAGGCTGCCGTGTCGTGCGGGCAGGTCGCAGGTAGCCGAGAAGCGCCATCAAGGCCGCAGGACTGATTCCCGGCACGCGTTGTGCCGCACTGAAGCTGGCAGGCCGTGCGGTAGCCAGGCGCTCACGCATCTCGGTGCTGAGACCACCGATGCAGGCGTAGTCCAGGTCCTGCGGCAGGGCGATCGCGGTCTCGGCGGCGAGTTGACGGATCTCGCTCGCCTGCCTGCCGATGTAGCCGCTGTAGCGTGCTTCCGTCTGGACGTGCGTGCGTATGCGCGGCGGCAACTGCCCGAGCCACGGCGCCAGGCCGGTCAGCGCGTTGATCTCGACCGAGGAGCCGGCGAGGATGTCCAACACCGTGCGACGGCGGCCGTCGGATGTCGCGGCGATGCCGGCCTGCCTGAGGATACCGGGCGGGAAGCTCTCCTGTCCGGCACGTCGCATGGCCTCGATGATGAGGACTTCATCGGCCGCGAACAACTGCCCGCGCACGCTGCCGACGCAACCCCAACCGATGCCGAGGCGGGTCAGGCGGAGGTCTGCATTATCGGCCCGCAACGACAGGCGATACTCCGCGCGTGAGGTGAACATCCGGTAGGGCTCGCTCACGCCCTGGGTCGTGAGGTCGTCGATCATCACACCCAGGTAGCCGACGCCGCGGTCGACGGTGACCGGGCCTGCCCCGCCGGCGCGGCGCGCTGCGTTGATCCCGGCGAGGATACCCTGTGCTGCGGCCTCCTCGTAGCCGGTGGTGCCGTTGATCTGGCCCGCGAGGAACAGACGCGGCATCGTCTTGAGTTCCAGCGTCGGCAGCAGGGCGCGTGGGTCGATGTAGTCGTACTCGACCGCATAGCCAGGACGTACGATGCGGGCGTTCTCCAGGCCGGGGATGGTGGCGATCAGCAAGGCCTGCACGTCCTCGGACAGGCTGGTGGAGATGCCGTTCGGGTAGACCAGGTCGCCGCCAGGGTTGCCCGGCAGTGCCTCCGGCTCGAGAAAGATCTGATGGCTCGTGCGCTCGGCGAAGCGCACGACCTTGTCTTCGATCGACGGGCAATATCGCGGCCCACGGCCCGCGATCGCACCACCATAGACCGCAGAGAGGTGCAGGTTGTCCCGGATGATCTCGTGGGTCGCCAGCGTGGTAGCGGTGATGCGGCAGGAGAGCTGTGCGTTGCCGATGCTGGTGGTCAGCCGGCTGAACGGCTCCGGCACGCGGTCGCCACGATCCTCGGACAGGCTCTCCCAGTCGATGCTGGTGCGTTCGAGGCGCGGCGGCGTGCCGGTCTTGAGGCGTCCCATAGGCAGCCCGAGAGTTTCCAGACGCGCGCCAAGGCGAACCGCCGGCGCTTCTCCGACACGCCCAGCCGGCGTGCTGTGCCGCCCGACATGGATGACGCCGCGCAGGAATGTCCCCGCCGTCAGCACCACCGCAGCCGCCCGCAGCTGTCGTCCATCAGCGCAGACGATGCCGCAGACTTCGCCAGCAGCGTCGACCAGCAGGTCGTCCGCGGCTGCTTCCACGATCACGAGGCCTCCCGTCTCTGCCAGCATGGCCTGGATCGCCATGCGGTAGAGCGAGCGATCCGCCTGGGCACGCGGCCCCTGTACGGCAGGGCCCTTGGAGCGGTTCAGCAGCTTGAAGTGGATGCCGGCGCGATCGGCAGCACGCCCCATCAGCCCGTCGAGGGCATCGATCTCGCGCACCAGATGCCCTTTGCCGATGCCGCCGATCGCGGGATTGCACGACATCACGCCGATAGTGTCGTACCTGTGCGTCAGCAACAGCGTCCGCGCGCCCATGCGGGCCGCCGCCGCCGCCGCCTCGCAGCCAGCATGGCCACCTCCGACCACGATTACGTCATGCAGGCTGCTCATGCTGATGCTCGCCATCCCTCATTTGCCGATGCAGAATTGGCCAAATACGGTGTCTAGCAGGTCTTCTACGCCGACGGCGCCGGTCAGCCGGCCGAGTGTGCGCATCGCCAGACGAAGCTCCTCGCCACGCAGTTCCGGCCAGTGCGCTTCTGCCGCATTGGCCAGGTGTGTCATAGCCTCACCGATCCCGAGGCGATGGCGCGCACGCGTGAAGGGTGCGGCACCGCCCTGCATCGTCAAGGCCTGTGCGTGCTGCGACAGGATGCGTACCAGGTCGGACATGCCGGCGCCGGTGACTGCGCTGACACCGGGCAACCCGGCCGGCGCCGGTGCCTGGTCGATCTTGTTGCAGACGACGAGGTGGCGATCATCGCCGGGATCCGTGCCGCCGCCGGCTTCGACCACCTGCACGACCAGGTCTGCCTGCTCGGCATGACGCTGTGCTCGACGTATGCCCTCCGCCTCGACCTCATCCAGCGTCTCGCGCAGGCCGGCGGTGTCGACCAGGGTGACCGGTACGTCACCCAGCACGACACGTATCTCCAGCGCATCCCGGGTGGTCCCTGCATGTGCAGAAACGATGGCGGCGTCGCGTTGCGCAAGCGCGTTCACCAGGCTCGACTTGCCGACATTGGGCTTGCCAACGATGGCGAACACGAGACCGCGACGCAGCCGCTCACCAGGACCTCCGGCTGCCAGGTGCGCGCGCAGCTCCTGTTGCAACCTGGCCAACTCGCGCAACAGGCCGTCCTCGATATCGGCCGGCAGGTCCTCGTCCGGGAAATCGATCAGGGCCTCCTGCTGCGCCAGCATCAGGCGCAGACGATGCGCCCAACCGCCGTAGAGCGTGCTCAGGCCTCCCTCCGTCTGCCGCAGCGCCTGACGTCGCTGGGCCTGCGTCTCGGCCTCGACGAGATCCGCGATGCCTTCCGCTTCGAGCAGATCGAGCCGGCCATGGCTGAAGGCCCGACGCGTGAACTCACCTGGCTCGGCAGGATAGGCGCCGAGTGCCACCAGCGCGTCGGCCACGGCGTCGATGACCGCCGATCCCGCATGCAGATGCAGTTCCGCACCATCCTCACCGGTGTAGCTGTGCGGTTCCGGGAACCACAGCACCAGAGCGCGGTCGAGCAGATCGTCCGAGCGCCACAAGCTGCGCAAGGCGGCTCGACGAGGAGGAGGCCTGTTGTCGCGGCAAAGCATGTCAAGGATAGTGCCGCTGTCAGGACCGCTGATCCGCATAATCGCGATGGCGGCTCGGCCCGCTCCTGTTGCCAGTGCGAATATCGTGCGTTCCGCCGCTTGCATCCGGTATCAGCCTCAAGGGTTGCTCTATGCCTATGTGACCCGCGAGTGGTCAAAAACCAGGAGATCCGGTCGGCCTGTGCGGTCAGATCAGCCGTTGCTTGACACAGCCAGCCTTGTGCCGTGCGATGCGCGCAACATTGGAGCCTGTGATTGCCGCAGCTGTCCCTGCACAGCCCGCTCGGGGCATTGACCCTCTCGCAAGAGGAGGAAGGGCTTGTGGCGCTCGACTGGGGTTGGGGCTGCAGCCAGCAAGAAACCGCGTTGCTTCGGCTAGCCCGGACACAGTTGCATGCCTATTTCGACCATGAGCTGGATGCCTTCGACCTCCCGCTTGCCCCATCGGGCACCGATTTCCGGCTCAAGGTCTGGGATGCGCTGCAGCGTATCCCGTTCGGTGTGACCCGCACCTATGCCGACATCGCGAGTGAGGTCGGAGGTTGCGCGCGGGCTGTGGGGCAGGCCAACAGATACAACCCGCTGCCGATCCTGATCCCCTGTCATCGCGTGGTCGCCAGGACAGGGATCGGCGGATTTACCGGCGAGGGGGGCATCGATACCAAGCTGTTCCTGCTCGATCACGAGAGAACTCACTGATGTCGAAGGCTATCCGGATCCACGGCTATGGCGGTCCCGACGTTCTTCAATGGGAGGACGTGCCTGCGCCCGAGCCGGCCGCCGGCGAGGTCCTGATCCGTCAGGAAGCGATCGGCGTCAACTTCATCGACATCTACTACCGGACCGGCCTCTACAAGCTTTCCCAGTTCCCGGCGGTGCTGGGCATGGAGGGCGCGGGGATCGTCGAGGCGGTCGCGACCGGTGTCGAAGGCGTGTCGCCTGGGGATCGTGTCGCCTACGGCTCTTCCATCGGCGCCTATGCCAGCCGGCGGACCATCGCCGCCGACCGGCTGGTGCGGCTGCCCGACGCGATCGACACGATGACAGCGGCCGGCATGATGCTCCGGGGCCTGACCGTCCAGGCGATGCTGCGTCAGGTACGACCGCTGCAGGCCGGCGAGACCATCCTGGTGCATGCCGCCGCCGGCGGTGTCGGTCTGCTGCTGTGCCAGTGGGCCAAGCATATCGGGGCGACCGTCATCGGCGTGGTCTCGACCGATGAGAAGGCGGAGCTCGTGCGTGCCAACGGTGCCGCGCATACCATCGTCGGCCTGGCCGACCTGCCAGCCCAGGTCAAGCGTCTGACCAAGGGTGCGATGGTGCCGGTGGTGTACGACAGCGTCGGCAAGGACAGCTTCATGGCCAGCCTTGACAGCCTCGCACCTCGCGGCCTGATGGTTTCCTACGGTAATTCGTCAGGCGAGGTGCAGGGCGTCAATCTCAGTCTGCTGGCAGTGCGCGGCAGCCTGTATATCACCCGGCCGACGTTGATGACCTACCTGGCCAAACGCGAAGCTTTGGAAGCCGCTGCCGCCGAACTGTTCAGTATCGTGGCGAGTGGTGCGGTCAAGATCCAGATCGGCCAGCGCTTCGCGCTGAGCCGGGCTGCCGATGCGCATCGCGCCCTGGAGTCCCGTGCTACCACCGGCAGCACAGTCCTCATCCCGGACTGAAGCTCAGGTATTCATCGCGTCGAAGAAGTCCTGGTTCGTCTTGCTGTATTTCAGCTTGTCGAGCAGGAAGTCCATGGCGTCCATGGTACCCATCGGCGAGAGGATGCGGCGAAGCACCCACATCTTGGATAGCGACGCCTTGTCCACCAGCAGTTCTTCCTTGCGGGTGCCGCTCTTGGTGATGTCGATCGCCGGGAAGGTGCGCTTGTCCGACAGCTTGCGGTCGAGGATCAGTTCCGAGTTGCCGGTGCCCTTGAACTCCTCGAAAATCACCTCGTCCATGCGGCTGCCGGTATCGATCAGCGCGGTCGCGATGATGGTCAGCGAGCCGCCCTCCTCGATGTTGCGCGCAGCGCCGAAGAAGCGCTTCGGCCGCTGCAGCGCGTTGGCGTCCACGCCGCCGGTCAGCACCTTGCCGGACGACGGCACCACAGTGTTGTAGGCCCGTGCCAGGCGGGTGATGCTGTCCAGCAGGATCACCACGTCGCGCTTGTGCTCGACCAGCCGTTTGGCCTTCTCCAGCACCATCTCGGTCACCTGGACATGGCGCGTCGCCGGCTCGTCGAACGTGGAGGAGACCACTTCGCCTTTCACCGAGCGGGCCATGTCCGTTACTTCCTCGGGCCGCTCATCGATCAGCAGCACGATCAGGAATACTTCGGGATGGTTGGTCGAGATCGCGGTGGCGATGCTCTGCAGCATGACCGTCTTGCCGGTGCGCGGCGGCGCCACGATCAGGGCGCGCTGGCCCATGCCGATCGGCGACACCAGGTCGATTACCCGCGAGGTGAAGTCCTTGTTGTGGCCCTTGCCCAGGGTGACCGCGGTCTCGAACTCCATCTTGAGGCGGCGTTCGGGATAGAGCGGCGTGAGGTTGTCGAAGTTGATCCGATGCCGGACCGCCTCGGGCGGCTCGAAATTGATCGTATTGACCTTCAGCAGCGCGAAGTAGCGCTCGCCGTCCCGTGGCGCGCGGATCTGCCCCTCGACGGTATCGCCCGTGCGCAGCCCGAAGCGGCGCACCTGGCTCGGACTGACATAGATGTCGTCCGGTCCGGGCAGGTAGTTGGCCTCCGGCGAACGCAGGAAGCCGAACCCGTCGGAAAGGATTTCCAGCGTGCCGTCGCCGTGGATCGCCTGGTCGTTGTCGGCGAGATTTTTCAGTATGGCGAACATCATGTCCTGCTTGCGCAGTGACGACGCATTCTCGATCTGCAGCGACTCCGCGTAGGACAGCAGATCCGAGGGTGATTTGGTCTTGAGTTCGGCGAGGTGCATTGGGACGCCTCGAATGACAGGTCGAAAGGAGAGAGGGAGCAAATCGCACCAAGGGATCGGCAGCGGGATGTCCGAACCTGAAGTGGAGCGTTTGCTGGATATACCGGGAAGAGCTCCCGGCTGCTGTCCAACGTCGTTCCAAGCGGAGGAAGCCTGGTCCAAGGCACGCCAACGGAGCCTGCAACCAGAACGGGCGGACCTTAGGGCGGCTTGTCGCGCGCCGTCAACAGTATTTCAAAAGAAGGCCGTGACTGCGGCTATCGCCTCAGCGGCCACCCAGCCAACCCTTTCTCCAGAACACGAACAACGGGCCTACGATCGTGAGCGCCATCATCCCGAGCGCATAGACGTAGCCGTGGTTCCAGCTCAGCTCCGGCATGTCCTTGAAGTTCATGCCGTAGATGCTTGCGATCAGCGTGGGCGGGACACCCACGAAGCTGACCACCGTAAGCAGGCGGATGCCGTTGTTCTGCTCGATGTTGATGAAGCCCAAGGTAGCATCCAAGAGGAACTGCACCTTGTTGTTCATCTGCCCTACGTAGTCGTTCAAGCTGTTGATATCGCCCTCGATCACGCCCAGTTGCGGCTTGAGGGTGGCGTGCCGGGCATGCAGCGCATTCTCTCCTACGTAGAGGGCGATCCGGCCCAGCCCCAGCAGGCTGTCCCGCACGTCCGACCTGACGCAGAAGGTCCCGCAGCGTCTTGTCCGCCTTCTGGCGTTCGGTCTTGCTCGCGCGGAAGATGCGCGACGAGAGCGCGTCCAGCTCCAGGCCGAGACGCTCCAGCAGGTCGGCCAGGCGATCGATCATCGCCTCGATCAACAGGATCAGGGTGGTGTCGGCGCCGCAGCTTCCGGACTGGTTGCTGACCCGCTTGGCCACCGTCTCGAACGTCTTGAACTCCGTGAAGCGAATGGTGATCAACTGGTCGGGGCTCAGCACGAAGCCGATCGGCGTGACCAGCGAGACGTCGTCGTCCAGTCGGCGCACCAGCGGCGTGGATAGATAGAAGATATCGCCCTCCATCATCAGCCGGCTCGAATTCTCTATTTCCTGAAGCTGCGCGCGCGTTGGGATACGCACGCCAGTCACCTTCGCCGCCAGGGCACACTCCGCGTCGGTCGGCTCGATCAGATCGAGCCAGCCTGCCGACTCGGCATCACACTCGTCCGTGACCGGAAGTGGCGGCCGACCGGGCGGATGGGCAAGGAACATGAAACCTCCGCATTGCATGAGCCGCGCTACAACAGCACATCGGCATACACCTGTCCGAAACCCTGTCAGCCTCAGTTTGCCGGGCTCGCGCGGCACGTGACCTCCGCAGGCCACTGCGCTAGGAAGTCCGCTTCACGGGAGGTTCGACGGTGAGCGCACACACCACAAATGTAAGGACAGCCGGCGATGCCAGGGCAGCCGCCTCGCCGCAGTCCGTGACCGCGGTGCTCGCGGAGCGCGCCAACAGCCTGCGCCACGGTCCGGACGATCGCGGTCGCTTCGGGATCTTCGGCGGCCGCTTCGTCGCCGAGACCCTGATGCCGCTGATCCTCGAGCTGGAGACGGCCTACGAGGCCGCCCGCGCCGATCCGGAGTTCCGGCGCGACCTCGACTATCACCTCAAGGACTATGTCGGCCGTCCCAGCCCGCTCTGGTTCGCCCGCCGGCTGACCGAGGAACTCGGCGGCGCGCGCATCTACCTCAAGCGCGAGGAGCTGAACCATACCGGCTCGCACAAGCTCAACAACGTCATGGGCCAGATCCTGCTGGCCCGGCGCATGGGCCGCACCCGTATCATCGCCGAGACCGGCGCCGGCCAGCACGGCGTCGCCACCGCGACCGTCTGCGCCCTGTTCGGCCTGAAATGCGTCGTCTACATGGGCGCCACCGACGTCGAGCGGCAGAAGCCCAACGTGTTCCGGATGCGCCTGCTTGGTGCCGAGGTGCATGCCGTGCAGAGCGGCGCCGGCACGCTCAAGGACGCGATGAACGATGCCATGCGCGACTGGGTCGCCAACGTCAGCGACACCTACTACCTGATCGGCACCGTGGCGGGACCGCACCCCTATCCGGCGATGGTGCGCGACTTCCAGTGCGTCATCGGCGAAGAGGCGCGCGTGCAGATGCACGAGGCCGAAGGCCGGCTGCCGGACATGGTGGTCGCCTCCGTCGGCGGCGGCTCCAACGCCATGGGCATCTTCCATCCCTTCCTGGACGAGCCGTCGGTCCGCCTGATCGGCGTCGAGGCGGCGGGACGCGGGCTGGACAGCGGGGAGCAGGCGGCCAGCATCAGCCGCGGCCGCCCCGGCGTGCTGCACGGCAACCGCACCTACCTGTTGCAGGACCAGCACGGCCAGATCACCGAGGCGCACAGCATCAGCGCCGGGCTGGACTATCCCGGCATCGGCCCGGAACACGCGTGGCTGCACGAGATCGGCCGTGCCGAATACGTCGCCATCACCGACAGCGAGGCGCTCGAGGCCTTCCAGCTCTGCACCCGCACGGAAGGCATCATCCCGGCGCTGGAGTGCGCGCATGCCCTGGCGCACATCGCCAAGATCGCACCCGGCATGGACCGCGACCAGATCATCCTGATGAACCTGTCCGGCCGCGGCGACAAGGATATCTTCACCGTGGCGAAGCATCTGGGAGTGACGCTGTGAGCGGGCCCCTCGATCGCATCAGGCACCGCTTCGAGGCCCTGGAGCGCGAGGGCCGCGGCGCGCTGATCCCGTTCCTGGAGGCGTGCGACCCGGATTTCGAGACCGCACTCGCCATCCTGCAGGGTATGCCTGCTGCCGGCGCCGACCTGATCGAGATCGGCGTGCCGTTCACCGATCCGATGGCGGACGGCCCGATCATCCAGGCGGCCGCCAATCGTGGCTTGCGTGCGGGTGCTACCATCGGCCAGGTGCTGGAGATGGTGCGTCGCTTCCGCCTGGCGGACGACGCCACACCGATCATCCTGATGGGCTACCTCAACCCGATCGAGAGCTACGGCGCCGGGCGCTTCTGCATTGATGCTTCGGCCGCCGGCGTCGACGGGCTGATCGTGGTCGACCTGCCGCCCGAGGAGGCCGACCTGCTGGAAGCGCCGGCCGAGGCGGCGGGCCTCGACATCATCCGACTGGTGGCTCCCACCACCACCGGCCAGCGCCTGCCCACGGTGCTGAGCGGCGCCTCGGGCTTCGTCTACTATGTCAGCATCACCGGCATTACCGGCACGCGCTCTGCCAGCGAGGCCGATCTCATCGCCGCCCTGCCACGCCTGCGCGCGGCGACACGGCTCCCGGTGGCGATCGGTTTCGGCGTGCGCACCCCGGAGCAGGCGGCAGCGGCCGTGCGGGTGGCCGATGCCGCCGTCGTCGCCTCCGCCCTGATCCAGACCCTGGTCGCCTCGCTGGACGAGCAGGGGCGTGCCGGTCCCGACACGGTGCGTCGCGTGCTCGACCAGGTTCAAGCCCTCGCACGCGGTGTCCGCCATGCCAGGGTCGCGAAGATCGAAGTCACGGAGATGAGCGCATGAGCTGGCTCACCACTTATGTTCGTCCCAAGATACGCAACCTGCTCGGCCAGCGCGAGGTGCCGGACAACCTTTGGACCCAGTGCACGGCCTGCAACCAGATGATCTTCGCCAAGGAGCTCGAGCGCACGCTCAAGGTGTGTCCCCATTGCGGCCACCACATGCGTGCCCTGGTGGATGAACGCCTGGCCTGGACCTTCGATGAAGCCGGCTTCACGCGGATAGAACTGCCGCGCGCACCGGCCGACCCGCTCGGCTTCCGCGACCAGAAGCGCTACACCGATCGCCTCAAGGAGAACCGGGCCAAGACCCATCTCGACGAGGCGCTGGTCGTGGCCCACGGCACCATCACCGGTCGCAAAGCGGTGGTGGGCGTGATGGCCTTCGAGTTTCTCGCCGGCACCATGGGCGCCGCACTCGGCGAAGGCATCGTCGCCGCGGCACGCTTGGCGGTGCTGCAGCAGGCGCCCTTGATTGTGTTCACCGCCTCGGGCGGTGCCCGCATGCAGGAGGGCATGATCTCGCTGATGCAGATGCCGCGCACCACGATCGCGGTGCAGATGCTGCGTGAGGCTGGACTGCCGTACATCGTGGTGATGACCGACCCCACCACCGGCGGCGTCACTGCCAGCTTCGCGATGCTGGGCGACGTCCAGATCGCCGAGCCGAACGCGCTGATCGGCTTCGCGGGTCAGCGCGTGATCGAGCAGACCGTGCGCGAGACGCTTCCGGACGGCTTCCAGCGCGCCGAGTACCTGCTCCAGCATGGCATGCTCGACATGGTGGTGCCGCGTGCCGAGATGCGCGAGACGCTCGGCCGGCTGATCGCGCTGCTCGGCAACCTCGATGCCGCGGGCGACAATGGCGGCCAGGACGAACCGTTCGAAAAGGCGGCATGACGGCCACATCGCCCATAACGACGAACCCGGAGTTCACCGGCCGCCCGGGTGCAGTGCTGGAGCGCCTGCATCATCTGTATCCGGCGCTGATCGATCTTTCGCTCGGTCGCCTGGAGATCCTGCTGGCCCGGCTCGGCCATCCCGAGCGCCATCTGCCACCGGTGATCCATGTCGCCGGCACCAACGGCAAGGGCAGCACCTGCGCCAGCCTGCGTGCGATCGCAGAAGCGTCGGGCTGGACCGCCCATGTCGCCACCTCGCCGCATCTGGTCGACATCACCGAACGCTTCCGCATCGCCGGCGAGCTGGTCTCCGATGCCGCCCTTACCGGCACGCTGGAGGAGATCGAGCGCGTCAACGCGGGCAGTCCGATCACCGTGTTCGAGGTACTGACTGCGGCCAGCTTCCTGCTGTTCTCGCGTCATCCCGCCGATCTCGCGGTAATCGAGGTCGGGCTTGGCGGCCGGTTCGATGCGACCAACGTGATACCGCCGCCGGCCGCCTGCATCATCACGGCCATCTCGATGGATCACGAGGCATTCCTGGGTGACAGCATCCAGAGTATCGCCGGAGAGAAGGCCGGGATCATCAAGCCCGGTACGCCTGTCGTCACCGGGTGCCAGCTGGAGCCGGTGCTGGCGGTTATTGCCGATGAGGCCGCCCGTGTCGGTGCGCCGCTGCTAGTCCGTGACCGTGACTGGAGCATTCGGCCCGCGGGAGCCAGCCTGCACTACACGGACGGCGACGGCACGCTCGACCTGCCATTGCCCGCCCTGCTCGGCTCGCACCAGGTCGAGAATGCGGGGCTCGCGGTGGCCGCCCTGCGCGCCGCCAAGCTGCCCGTGCCGGCGCGCGGATGGGCCGGCCTCGCCATGACCGCCTGGCCGGCGCGCATGCAGCGCCTGACCGGCCGCCTGGCTGCCGGCCTTCCGGAGGGTTGGGAGTTATGGCTCGATGGAGGCCATAACCCGGGTGCCGCAGTGGTGCTGAGCGAGGTTCTAGCCGGCTGGACCGACCGGCCGGTGCATCTCGTCATCGGTATGAAGCAGGGTAAGGACGCGCAGGGCTTCCTGCTCCCGCTACTCGAACGTGCCGACACGGCTCATGCCGTGGCCGAGCCCGGCCAGCACCTGGCGCTGCCGGTGGAGGCGATCGTCGCGGCCAGCGGCGGACGCGCCACCCCCGGTCCGACCGTGGTCGAGGCACTGTCCTCCATCATCGCCGCGAGCCGGCCCGCAGGACGTATCCTGATCTGCGGCAGCCTCTATCTAGCCGGCGAGGTGCTCAAGGCGGATGGCTGGCAGCCCAGCTAGCAGCGCGATCGCTCCTGGCATGTCGTGCAACGTCATGGTTGCCTTTGCCCCGACATCACGGTTTGCTCGCACTTGATATCGTCCGTCAGAGAGACAGGCTCCAGAAGCAACGAGGAACAGTCATGCGCAAGGTCATCTTCGATACGGATCCGGGCGTGGACGATGCGATGGCACTGACCTTCCTGACCATGCGGCCCGAGCTGGAGCTAGTCGGCGTGACGACCGTGCTCGGCAATGCCGATATCGAGACGGTGACCCGCAACGCCCTCTTTCTCAAGGACCGGCTGGGTTTCGAGGCGCCGGTCGCACAGGGCTCGGGAGTCACCCTGCTCGGCAAGCATGGCAAGCACGCCAAGCATGTGCATGGCGAGAACGCCCTCGGCGGTATCGAAATGCCACCGGCCACCTCCAGCAGCCTCGATGGCCGCCGCGCACATCGCATGATGATCGACCTGATCCGCAGCCATCCTGGCGAAGTGACGATCATCGCGGTCGGCCGCATGACCAACCTCGCCCGTGCTCTCGACAAAGACCCCGAGATCGCGCGCCTGGTCCAGGGCGTGATCGTGATGGGCGGCGCGTTCGGCACCAACGGCCATACCGGCAACGTCTCGCCGATCGCCGAGGCCAACATCGCAGGCGATCCGGACGCGGCCGATGCGGTGTTCACCGCACATTGGCCGGTCGTCATCGTCGGCCTCGACGTAACCCAGGAGGTGGTGATGGACGCGGCCTTCCTCGATCGGTTGCGCGACGCCGGCGGCAGCCATGGGAAGTTCCTGCATGAGCTGTCGCGCAGCTATCTCGGTTTCCACCAGCGCTCCCGCAAGCTGGACGGGATCTTCGCGCATGACAGCCTGGCAGTCGCCTACGCCGTCGATCCGACCCTGTTCACCACGCGCGAGGGACCGGTGCGGGTGATCTGTGGCGGCCTCGCGTCGGGCCAGACCATCCAGAAGCCGGAGCGACCCCCGTTCCCCACGACCGCCTGGGATCCGCATCCGGCCCAATCGGTATGCATCGGCGTGGACGCAACGCGAGCGCTCGCGCTGATGGAGGACACCTTCTCAGGGAAGACCGACCCGCGACCTCATACCGGCGGCCCTTCGGGCTGACCGGTATGCACGTGGGGTTGGCGGGGCGGCCATGTGCAAAATATAACTCTAATACCGGTCGCCCCATTGGGCGGCTGGTATTAGCGGTCCCGCATGGAGGCTTCGCTCTGCTCGCGGGAAGCAGCGCCGCCGGTCAACAGGTAGCAGGGGCAGCCTGCGCTACGTGAGGCATGGGCGTCGGGCTCGAGCAGTTCGTCCACCGCCAGGCGGCGCATCCGCAACACGACGAAATCGGCCGGCCCGTCCATGATGTAATCGTAGTCTTCGGCGACCACCGAGAGCCAGTAGGCGACACCCTGTCGTTCGGTCAGGATCATCGGATCGAACGGGTTAACCGCCAATCCCTGCTTCAAGGCAGTCTCGGCATCCGGGCTGTTGGTGACATGGTAGAGGTAGCCGTCGGCGCGGTCGGTCGAGCGAAGGTTGCGGGGATCGACCCGCTGCAGCATGATGGTCTCCGCATCGAGAAAACGCGGCTCCGGCCTCGCTTCCGGACTCGGTGCGGGCTGCACCTCGGCAGGCGGCGCAGCCGCCGTTTCATCACCGCCGAACAGGTCGATCTGCGGCACCGGCGCCGACGTCTTTCTCGGCCGGCCCCGCCTCGCAGGGAAAGATGCCGGACTACCTTCCTCCGCAGCTTCCGTTTCATCGCCAGGTGGGATGGGTTCGAACGGCAGCTCCTGCGTCTGCATCGCGCCACGGCTTGCCATCGCGCGTGCGCGACTGATGCGCCGGTCGAGATCCTTGCTCATCATCGCCTCCGGCATCGCCGCGCCGACGACCCGCCAGTACAGCGCGACGGCTTCCTGGGGAGTGCGCGCACCGTGGATCTTTCGCAGGACGCGCCCAGTCTCGTCCTCGATACGAAATCCGCGGCTCCGGGTCTGCGGATCGACATGGCCATCCAGGCGCGCGTTGATCCGTCGGCTGCCTTTCGGCGACTCCACATCCATATCCAGACCTAAATCGGTGCTCGGCCGCCCGGAGGTCTCGGCCATAACTACTCGGGCTGACCGGCAATACGGTTGAGGAACGCTGTCGTTCGACAGCGCCTGTCTATCGGTTGCGCGACGCCTCCGTCAACGCGTGGCAAGGCTCGCGCCAGGCGCATCCGGACCCTGGTTCAGGCTGCACCCGGACGCGCACGCGGCGCATATCCCCTCGATCTCGATGGTGCTGCCATGGGCGCGAAAACCGAGCCGCGACGCCGCCTCGTCGAGCGCTGCGCTGATCGCCGCATCCTCGAGCTCGTCTACCCGGCCGCATTGCCGGCAGATCAGGAATTGCGCCGCATGATGTTCGACTCCATGCGCATGCACGCATCCGATATAGGCGGAGAGCCGCTCCACCTTGTGGATCAGTCCCTGTTCGAGCAGGAAATCCAGCGCGCGGTAGACGGTCGGAGGTGCCGCGCCCTTGTGGTGCACACGCAGCCTGTCGAGCAGGTCATAGGCGCTGGCGGGCCTGCCGGTTTCCAGCACCAGCCCGAGCACGCGCTGCCGCAGGCTGGTCATCCGCGCGCCACGAGTGGCACAGATCACCTCCGCCTCGGCGAGTTGCTGGTCGATCAGGAGGCTGAAGGAAGGCACGCTCATCAGGCACTTTCACGCGCAAAAGTTATAATATATCAGAAGCCGGAATAGTCCGGAGATCAAGATGTCTCGCCTTGCCGCTGTCTTCTTCGGCGTGCTGTTCAGCGGCAGCCCTGGCGCACAAGCCGCAGCGCCGCTTCTTACCATCGTCGCCGCGGAAAATGTCTATGGCGACGTGGCTACCCAGATCGCCGATGCGCATGCGCGCGTCAGCAGCATCCTGTCCAACCCGGATCAGGATCCGCATCTGTTCGAGGCCAGTCCCTCCACGGCTCAGATCCTGGCACACGCAACGATCACGATCTCGAACGGTGCCAATTACGATCCCTGGATGGTCAGGCTTCTCGCCGCGGCGCCCGCCGCCGGGCGCAAGGACATCGTGGTCGCAACACTGGTCGGCGCGGCGAGCGGCTCCAACCCGCACCTCTGGTATGATCCCCGTACGATGAGACGGTTCGCCTACGCCTTCACCCAGACGCTGGACAGTACCGAGCCGGATCGCAAGACCGCACACGCCACCTCCCGCGACCGCTTCCTGGCTTCCCTAATACCGATCGACTCCCGCATCGGGCAGATCCGCAGGCGATCGGGTGGAACCATGGTGACGGCGACCGAGCCGGTATTCGGCCTCATGTCGGACGCGCTCGGCTTCGTGATGCGCAACCAGCGCTTCCAGCTCGCGGTCATGAACGACACCGAACCGCGCGTCTCCGACGTCGCCGCCTTCGAGGACGACTTGCGCGGCCACAAGGTCAACCTGCTCTTCTACAACAGCCAGGCCAGCGACGGCGCGGCACGACGGCTGCTGGACATCGCTAGGCAGGCAGGGATCCCCATGGTGGGTGTGACCGAGACCGAGCCGCGTGGCATGGACTATCAGCACTGGATGCTGGGCGAACTCGACGCCGTCGATCGGGCGCTTTCGGCCGAGGGGCACACGTGAGCGAAGTCGCCTTCAGGTTGCAGCAAGCCAGCCTTTCCATAGGCGGGCGGGACGTTCTGCACCGAATCGACCTGGCTGTCGGAACCGGCGCCTTCGTCGGTCTGCTGGGACCCAACGGCGCCGGCAAGACCACCCTGATGCGGGCCCTGCTGGGACTGCTGCCGCCTCGGGAGGGACGCATCCTGGTGCTGGGCGAGCCGGTGCATCGTGGCAACCCTGCCATCGGCTACCTGCCGCAGACTCGCAGCGCCACCCCTTTTCGCCTCTCCGGCCGCACCTTCGTCGCCGCGGCGCTTCGGGGTCATCGCTGGGGAATGCCTTGGTCCGACGATGTCGCGCGGCGGGAGGTCGGTCGCGTGCTGGCCCTGGTCGATGCCGAAGCGCTCGCGGACCGGCCGCTGGACCAGCTTTCCGGGGGTGAGCGGCAGCGATTGCTGCTCGCCCAGGCGCTGCTCGGCCGCCCCCGTCTGCTGCTGCTTGACGAGCCGCTGATCAGTCTCGACCCGCATCGCGCCGACGCGGTGGTGTCGCTGGTCCGACGTGTGCAGCAGACCCTCGGCATCACCGTGCTGTTCAGTGCGCACGAACTCAATCCGCTGCTCCCGGCGCTCGATCAGGTGCTGTACCTGGGTGGAGGGGCGGCACGCCTCGGCACGGTCGGCGAGGTGATCACCGGGCCGGTGCTCTCCGCCCTCTATGGCGCCCCGATCGACGTGCTGCACGTCGGCGGCCGTATCTTCGTCATGTCGGCGGGACACGATATCGGCCTGGCGACCGGCTGCCATGATGCGCACCATCATCACGAGCCGGCGCGCGCGGCAGCAGGGCGTGCCTGATGTTCGCCTACGACTTCATGGTCAACGCCTTCGAGGCCGCCGGCGTGGTCGCGCTGCTATCGGCCTTGGTCGGTTACTTCCTGGTGCTGCGCGGCCAGAGCTTTGCCGGCCACGCGCTGTCGCATGTGGGTTTCACCGGCGCCACCGGCGCCACGCTGCTGGGCGTGCCGCCACTCTGGGGACTGGTCGCCGCGACCCTCTGCGCGGGAGTGGGCATGGGCCTGCTGGGCGAACGTATCGCCGGACGCGATGTCGCGATCGGGCTGGTGCTGTCGTTCTCGCTCGGCCTCGGCCTGCTGTTCCTGCACTTCTTCACCGCCTACGCGACCCAGGCCACGGCGTTGCTGTTCGGCAACGTGCTGGGCGTCGACCGCAGCACGCTCTGGACGCTGATCGGTCTGACCGTCGTGAGCGCGACGGCGCTGGCGGTCATCGCCCGGCCGCTGCTGTTCGCCAGCCTGCAACCGGAGGTGGCCGAAGCCCGCGGTGTCGACCTGCGCCTGGTATCGGTTGCGTTCCTGGCCATCGTGGCGCTGGCCACGGCAGAATGCGCGCAGATCGTCGGCGTGCTGCTGGTGTTCACGCTGATGGTTGGACCGGCGGCATCGGCGCAGTGCCTGACCGCCAGCCTGGCCGGCGGCCTCGTCGTATCGATGTTGCTGGCGCTGGCAGAGGCCTGGTCGGGAATCGCGCTGGCTTGGTGGACCGACTGGCCGGTCAGCTTCTGGATCAGTGCCGCGAGTGCGGCGGTGTATCTGGCGTGCGTGCTGAAGCCGCGTAGTCAGGCATAGGGCGGCTCGCGACAGGCGACCAGTTCGAGCTCGATCTGCACGTCAGGCACGGCAAAGCCGTAGACTAGACGCAACGTGGCACCCGGGCGGGCATCGCCGAATGCATTGCGCAGCAACGGGAAGCAGGCCGGGAACGCGTCGGCATCTCGCAACAGGTAGGTCACGCGCACCACGTCCTGCATCGACAGGCCGGCGGAAGCCAGGGATTCCGCGCCATTGCGTAGTGCCTGACGGCATTGATCGGAAAAGCAGGAAGGAAACCGGCCCTGCTCGTGGTCGAAGCCCGTGACGGAGCGGATGCACACTTCCGGGTGCCGACCGCGTGGCTGGCGCCGTTCGATGGTGGCGGAAAGCTCCGCGCCGATCACGCCGTCATCCCGAGCACCGGCTTTGGCCTGGTCAGCATCATGAACCTCTCCCGCGCCTGAGGGTCACAGTTGCGTCACAATTCGCCACAATTCAACCTTTTCTTCACACCAGCCGCAACCGTCTCGATTTTAATACAACTTCCGCATATCGAACTGAGGTTCCGCCTTCGGCAGATGCTGCTCTAGGGTCAGAGTGTGAAAGTCCAGATCCATGCCAGCTGTGCGTCGCGCGACGATGCGGGAGTGTTGCTGCTCGGCCCAGCCGGTTCCGGCAAGTCGGACCTGTTGCTGCGGTTGATCGATCGTGGCTTCACCCTGGTCGCCGACGACCGGGTCGAGCTGGAAACCGGCATGGCGACACCGGTCCCTGGGCTAGAAGGACTGGTGGAGATGCGCGGTCTCGGTATCCTGCGCCTCCCGTATCGCGCACCGGTACGTCTGGTGCTGGCTTGCGAGCTTCTGGCTTGGGAGGCGGCGGAGCGGCCGCCGCGCCTGCCTGAGCCGGCTTGGCATCGGCTGGGCGTGCCGATGGTGCGGCTTGATGCTCGTGTGTCGTCGGCGCCACTTCTGGTCGTGCATGCCCTGGACTGCGCACAAAATCGTATGGAGATGCATACGGGTGCGTTCGCATGAGTTTTGGGGGAGCGTGCCTCACCGCCGGAGCTATGCTGGAATTTGGGTGACGCGGTGATCAGGCGGCGCTCTGTGCTGGCGTGCTGGTGACCTCGACGCCGTTGGTGAAGGTGACGCCCTGGACGACCTTGGGCAACTGGTTTTCGCCCTTCA
>JAABUQ010003113.1_pt1 | contig 31130 bp, 40 predicted proteins | sample 5560001 | NCBI WGS metagenome assembly JAABUQ01 (sample SAMN10711888, study PRJNA513371) | rock metagenome | isolation source: Antarctica rocks | place: Antarctica: Victoria Land, Finger Mt nord | collected 2015-12-18 | reverse complement strand
GTCTATCTGTCGTGACAATGGATAACGTGGATATTGTGCACTTTATACATGGATATAATGTCTATAGATAATATGCACAAAGCCATAAAGTATCATTGACAAATGGATAACAAGGATAAAGTACTATCAATGAACAGGGATAATAGATATATGGTACCATTGATAAATGGATAATATGCACATTGTACATAAATAACAGAGGTTTAGAATGTATATCACCCATATAGTACACATGACAGTGTACTATATCACTCTGTAGAATGGATATTATCTATAATGTGTAGAGTCTATAGTACCTTATGGCTATAGAATAGATATTATGTATGCTGTCTACGTGAGTATGTAGAATGTACTTTATCCGTATGTATACTTTGCACAAAGGGATATGCTATTGTGCATATTGTACAAATAGAGATATACTTTATGATTATGTATACTTTGCACACTCCACCGCCACATCTCCCACCTTGCATACCGTTTCACTGTTTTACGGTCATACCGTCCTTTTCAGCCCTCACAGCCTCATAGAACGGCCTTTCTAGAACAGACACCTAAATATACCTACCCTCCACTACAACCCCCCATTTTCGCCCTCTCAGCACGATTTTCACCGCTTCCCGCTTTATGTCCAATCCGTTGCATGAAGGCCGATATCATATCCAGCATCAAAGGCAACTTCTGCAAGATCTTCAAGAGTGCTCGCTTGCCCCTCATAGACAACAGTTTGCCCTTGATATACCGTGACTTCAAAAAGACGCCTCTCTTCGTACAAGCCTGCCCAATCCCAAGCAATGAAGACTGAGAAACCGTTCACACTGTGTGTTGCCTCAGTCTCAGCTTGAAGAATGCCTTCTAATTGTTCCATCACATCCTCGATTTCATCATGATAGAATTATTCCACCGTACAACCGTTTCACTGTCTCTCTCTCCAGGCATAAAAAAAACCTGGTTCTCTCACCAGGTCTCTTACTCTTCGATCTCTCCTCTACCCTTCGGAATTTGCCTAAGCAAATTCTACCCCGCCATGTCAATAGATTTTTGCCCGATCCACTTCTCTGCTCCAGATCCGCCCACCCAAACCACCAGACCCATAGAAACCATCGCAAGCTCCACTCACTCCAATTTCCTTCTCCACTCTATTTAACCCTACCCAATTTCTGAGGATTGAAGCGGCCGAACAGACTAACTTTTCGGATGCGAAAATCGCATCCGGCAACAGGATCTGCCCCACTACTAACCCTTCCACCGCTGGACCGTAATACTATAAGCTTCTATGCACACAACAGTAACCCGTTATCAAGAAAGGCGATGCTATGACACCTGACCACCACCAGACGATAGAGAACACGCTGATATCCGCTTATGCCAGAACCGTCGAATGGAACAATACCATGAAGATTCCCCAGGGCAAGAATCCGCCGCAGTATACTCATGAAATGCTGTGGGCCAGCCCTTTAGGGCTCGATCTCCAAGCCATTGCAAACTATGTTGAAGGATATCAAGCCCCGGAGGATATCACTCTCATCCTCGCGCGCGTGGCCCGCGCCCTCTTCGGCCATACCTTGAATCGGTCGGGATTTCGCCTACCCTGGAAATTTCACCATACCCCTTTAGGCAAAATGATGTTTGCAGCGTTCGCCCGCTATTTCCCGGCCAGCGCCTGGATGACCACCGCCGAGGTACAACGGTTATTCGGCGTCAAACGGCAGACTGTCTATGATTGGGCAGAAGAAGGAAAACTTACACCATACTTTGTAGAAGGAAAACAAGTTTATCTTCACGAACAGGTCGAACAATTCCACAGCACCTGGAGCCAACACAAAGGCATTGTGCAGAAGCTCTAAGCCTCTTTCTTTTGATACTCATAAACCAGCTTATTCGGCTCTGCCAGGTCATAGAAGTAGAAGTGCGAACGATAGTGCTCTAAGCGGCCACTCAGAGATTCCAGGGCCTGCATGAGCGTCTTATACACGCCCTTCTTCGGGTCCATCTCAACATAGTACCAGGTTGTACCATGTCGCGCCAGGTCAAGCAGGATATCTGATGTGCGCTCAAGACCCTTACTGCTTAGCTCCACCTCAATGAACACTTTATCATCATCAATATCACCAGTATTGCGAAAAGTCCATAATGCATCAGGCATATGCCACGTTTCATACTCATCTGGGACATCTAACCCTGAATCCGCTTTCTTGCGAGCTTTCCACTCTTTTTTGCTACGCTCAATCCACCGCGCGCTTTCCCAGCTCGCTGGCAGCGACAGCGACGAATACAAACCCTCCAGGTAGAGCCGTATGCGGTTCACATGATGCAGATGGTTTATCGTGATATCGGCGGGCCTATGTGGACTAAATGGCAGCCCTGCCCGATTTAAACCACGCCTCGTCAACCAGACCCACTTTTTACCCAGAATAGTATCAACCTCCACCACATGCGCCGGAAGCCAACGTTCTTCCAGAATGTGGCGAACCCGTGTCGCGGATAGCCGATCCGGTTCATCCAGCTCATACTCTGACAACCGACCCAACACATCACGGAGATGATCAGCACTCATAGCTCCCTGGTCGCCTATCAAACGCAACGCAGAAACATCCCGCTCAGACAACCGTGGTATCCCTGCATCACTCCTTACCTTGCGTTGCCTCGCTTCCTGCTGCTCTTTTGCCACAGACATATCCTTCCTATACCACCTGCTCAGAATGAACTGGATAGATAAGTAATAAGAATAAGAAGTAATGTAATAACAAACATATATTAGTAGAGAACGTGGGGATGGCAGAGGGGCAGAAGCTATAGTGTAAGCTTACAGTCGATTCACGCTCAAGTTGCCAGCCACACACAAAAGCAGAAAAATAAAGGTAGGCAGAGCAAAGGCGCGATATAGCCTACTTCCTGACCCAGAGATATCAAGACCACTTGTAGGCTGAAAACATCGCGCAGCCGATCAAGTAACACCGGAGAAGCTGAAATATCGCAGTCATTATATCACAAAACTTACCAAGCAGCGAGAGATCGATTTCGTCATGACAAAATAAAAAAAGCCGACCTCAGAGAGATCGGCCATGAATACCGCTACTATTCTGCTTCCACAATTTCAGACGGTTCTACTGTTTCACTGTTCGCCGGTTCAACCATCGGCGACTCAGGAACCGTGATACGATCCTTAATAGAGATCGGACGGCGATTGTACCCCGGAGTCAAACCATACTTCTTGTGATGAGCATCCAGCTCCTCTTTACGTGTCTCCAGATACTCACTAGCAAGTGAAGGCTTCCCACCAACCAAGTCCGTCACAACAGCCGGATTGATATACCACATCAGCTCAGGCATAGCCGCCTGGTCATTATAGAACATAATAGCATCCGTCGCACGCCGAAAACGTTCTTGCGCAGCGCCAGGGGTTTTCGTGTTGCGCAACTCCTTCAAGGACAGACCACTATAATCTTTGCCAACATGCCGCTTTTCATACGACTTGCGAAGATCACGCTTCGATGACAGCAGATCCCGCAGGTAAGAAACCGGATTCTCGTTTTCCTCCGCAGCATCACCCAGAAGACTTGCCAGTTCCTCCAGCGATGTATGGAAGACCTCATTATACTGACGATTCACCTGCACACTCTCATCGACAAGGGATTGCACAGCAACAATAGGATTATCTACTTCTAACTGACCAGAGATAGGTTTCAGCAATGCCACAATCTGCTGCAAGACATAATGCTCATCGATGACCCTGGATAACGCTTCATCCTGAGTACGAACCCCAAGATCCTGCTGAACCTGGTCAATGCGCGCCTTTGTCGCCTGATCCATTCTTGTAATAGAGTGATCTTTCTTCTTATCCGTGGAAAGCAGGTTCATTTGTTTCTCCTTCTTCTTTGCAGATCCATCTGTAGAACGAGTTGACTTCTGTTGAAAAACGTCTAACACCTCGATACCAGATTCACCGAGCCGGATACCTTGCCGTCCATCGATGTTGCCAGCACCATCACCAACCTTATAATCAAAGTAGTGCAGCGAGCTCGCATAATTGCGCTGCTGGGTCTCATCTGCTCCCGTGGACCAGTAGTGGCCCAGAATAGTCGCAACATACGCAATGTCGCTAACATTCGGCGGGCAGAAGGAGAAGACGGCCAGGCGAGGATAGACAGCGCGAAACAAATGAGCAAACAATTTATCACGGCCATCACGCACCGGCACCAGCTCAGCAAAATGCCGTTCGGCCGCCTTGCCAATCTCATCGCCATAGGCTTTTCCAATCGCTTCCGTCTCCATCCTTGAGCAATCGATCATCTTGCGCACTCCCGACCAGGCAGCCAGGACACGACTTGCTTCCACCAGCACCGGGATCTCATACGGTTTCAACACTTCATCTTTGCGCTTGAGTTGACCACTGAACAGAACCGTGTGCAGCGTCTTTGGATGCAGCTCACCAACCTTCAGGATCTCCGACAGGCGACGACCCGTTACCACCGCTAACCCAACCACCACCTCACGCCAGTCGCTACTTCCCAGGAGCACATCAGCTTTCGCAACAATCTCGCCAGGATACTCTAAAAGCTGCTGATTTTCCAGGCGCTCATGAAAGCGCTGCTCACTCTGCTGATTCATCTGTGCCCACTCCGACTCAGAGTAGTTGAGATATTTCAGTGCGATATGCTCACGCTGCTGGGTGCGCGGATTGAGATAACTATTCTGGTCGGTGAGCGGGATCTTCTTCAGTTCGTTGCGCGTATCGGTCATCGGCTCTTTCAGCGAACTGAGGGACTTCATTGACGGACGCTCTTTCCACACCACAATCTCCGCGACGCAGATCCGCGCAATCTCTTCTTCCTGGTCAGCAGACAACGACGCCAGCGCCGGTAGCAACGTCTGCCATCGTTCCCGCAACCATGCTTTTGCCATAGATGTCTCTCCTCTCTTGTAAACGCATCAAGCAAACATCACATACTCTTTCTTAAAGTATACATCATGTATAAAGTAAAGTCAATAAAAAACAGTGAAACGGTGAAACTGTTTTAAAGCACACTCTATATTTGCTATTTCATCATGACGTTATAGACAGAAATAACAGTGAGACCGTGGTACAGTATATGATAGAGGAAGAACCGAATTGCCGTAGAACCGTTTCACAGCAAAACCGGCCTACAGTAACAGAAAGGACGATGTATGACGGAGAATATCACTCTTGCCAACGAAAAAGGCGGCGTCGGAAAGACGCCCACAGCAATCAACCTGGCCTACAGTTTAACGCGAACTGGATACAGAGTAAAACTTGTGGACCTTGACCCACAGGCCAGCGCTACCAAGTATTTTCTCGATGATGACTACAAAAATCTTACACTTACCATGTATCATGGACTCATTAAAGGCACCAAGGTCCCTGGCATTCAAATCACTGACAGACTCTCTCTCCTACCAGCAACAAACGGACAAATACCACTTACCAATGCTGAAGTAGAGTTACCCCAGAAGTATCGATTTGACTATCAGCACAGACTTAAAAAGCTGCTCCAAGCATATAAAGAAGACGACTACATCATCATCGATACGCCAGGCAACGTTAGTATTTTCACTGTCCTAGCCCTGGCAGCGGCTAACCAAGTCATCATTCCAGTTAAGACTGAGAAATCGGCTGAACAAGCGACGGAAGACATAATAAACGTCATCAATCAGGTCAAAGGCACAGAAGAAGACCCGGGGCTCAATCCAGACTTAAAAATTTGGGGTATACTTCCAACACTTTCCGAGCCTCGCGTCCTCCATCACCAGCAGGTCATCGACATTCTTATCTACAAATACGGCAGCCTAGTCTATCCAGAACCATCAAAGAAGTCAAACGAATATAATAATGCACACGCATTGAAAACTGATGTTTCAGTCCGAGACCCAGAGCTTGGTCACTATTGGGATCGGATTGCAGCAAGCGTAGTTCACGGGAGACCTTAACCATGGCAAATAAGCAAGTTCCCAACATCTATACCCAAACAACTGAAAGAAAAAGTAGTACGGTACAACCTTCAGACGGTGAAACGGTAACAGCAGAAGACGAACTGATCAAAACCACTTTCTACCCACGCCAGGATCAGTTAGACAAACTCGACGACTTCGCCGGCGAGTACAATAAAAAATATCGACGGCAACGTAAAAAAATAGACCGACAGGACATCGTTCGCTTTCTCCTGGATAAATGCCAGCTAGAGGATCTTGACGATCTCCAGATCTAAAATACAAAAGCGCCTGGTCGAGATCTCTCCGGCCAGGCACAACTGTTTTACCGTTTCACTGTTCTACTACAACCAGTAAGAAGCCGTCAACGACTTCACACGATTCTGATGCTCTTGAACCCGCTCACGATACGCCTTAAAAATCTCCACAATCCCTTCTACATAAGCATTCATCGCACAACTCTCACTCGCCGCCTCGATCCAGTCAAGAAACTCATTAATATCTTTACTATCATCCACACTCACAGACATCGCATAATGTTTCTGATAGCCGATAAGCTTGTCAACAATGAACTTCGCACCCCTAGACATCGGCCAATAAGAGATTGCATCCACAGACCACAGCATAAAGCCATTGAGCACATCCCAATCAAAATACGTGATTGGTGAGGGTCTCTGCTGAATGCTCGTTAACAATTCTTCGCGTCTCCGATCCATCTCTTTCTCCCTGGCCGGATGGCCCCGACCAGACCAACAGTTCTACTGTTTAACAGTTTCGCGGCTCGCTTCACACTCACGGCGATTCTCTTCATCTATCCGAGCCAGTAGCTCAGCAGGTAGAGATGCCGCAGGGTCAGCAGTAACAGCCTCTTCAGCTACCAGCTGTTCATGAGCATCAAACCAGGAATGCGCTTTCGCATCGTAGTAAAAGTTATGATATGGAAATTTCAACTGATGCATCCCTTCAAAAAAGCCTGGCCAGGAACCACCGACCAGGCACAACAGTTTTACAATTTTACCGCTTTACTGTCCCAAATCAGATGGACCAGGAATAAATGCCATCCTATACTGCTCGCTCTTTTCACAATGCGGATCTACAGCAGCATTCTCTAACTCAATCCAAGCTTGTGTCTCTGCATCAATCGCCGCCAGGTACGGTCCCGCCTTCGCAGCATTCTCTGCCATAATGGCATCACGGTTCGGATTGACCGGAAACAGCGCATCCAGGTCAACATCATCAACAACACTATCATCGAAACGAGCAATCCTATACTGCTCACTCTTATTGTTTGCTGCCATCTCAAACCTCTTTTACGGTCTTACTGTTTCACGGTGTTACCGCTCTACAGAGATTTCCCAACTCACCTGATGAGTATGAAGCCAGAGAGCCTGGTTCGCAGTCAATCCACCATTCTGAATCGATGCTTGGATATCAGCTTCAGGCGAGCATATTTCATGTTTATCAGTAACAACATTCTCCTCTAGATCATAGAGATCAAACCGACCATCAAGAGAAATCATCCAGAACCCTCCAGCAAGCGCCTAGTCAGAAACCAAGCACCTCGATAACTAACCGTCCAGACGATTTTTCATGAGATCCTTCAACGCATCCGACATCTCAGCAGCTCCCGTTGAGCTGCTGGCAGAGACAGAATCATCATCGTACAAACAGGAATCTAGACACTCCTCACTATGGCAGCAGCCACAACTGCAAAGGACATACTTACACTTAGGACAAAAGGAGAGTGGTCGAGGCTGTTGACGCGCCGCGCGCTGTTCAAAGTCATCAGGAACCTGAAAGTAGTACTTTCCTGTCTTCATCGATTCCCCCCTTCCCACCTATGCCGCATCAGATCCACAGGAACACTATGCTCTTCCCCATCTATTACATATTTAAATGTGCCAGAATCAGGATCAATAGAAACATCATCAAAAGCCGGAACATCACCAATTTTTATTGATCCAAACCGCTCTACAAGATCATTCGCCTCTCGCGTCGTGATTTCATCGCCGCCAGCACCAGGAATAAGTCTCATCGTTGTACCTTTCGCCAGGGCGACATGCTATAATAGACATGCTCGTACCCCGGTATGCGCGAGGGATAGCGGTGCAAAGTTTCCAGGCTAGACGCCGCTATCCAACACCATTTCATCATGATAAAATCGAACACCACTACGCAAACAACTCCACTGAGACGCACTTCACTTACTAGAATCTATGAAGGATCTTCATCACCAGACACAGAGAAAGAACTACTGTAAGAACAACCGTTGGTTTCGGCACTGGAGAATACTTGGGGGTATAGGTCACAAATCGATATGCCTTGTACTGCTTCGCGAAAGCGCGCGCGTCAGCCTCAGTAGGTCGGGTGGAATAAGCAATCTCCATGTAAGCAGCTCGATCAGGCTGCATACAATGACGCAGCTCATGAAGCAAAGTAGTATTAAGACGATCTTCGCTTAGATACTCCTGGTCCACTTCGTTGTGAGTATAGACATAAACCAGAGTAGGACTCAGACACGCACCGAGAAGATGCCTTCTCTCACCGTCTGGATGATCACGCTCAGCCATATATCGAAACCGAATGGTAAGAGCCTTTAACTGCTTCTTCTCCATACCCCGCTCCACCAGAAAGGTAGCCAGACTCTCCTCATCAACAGAAATGCGACCCTGAGTAGCCTCATCATCATAGAAAATCTTCATATCCCTAACTCACCTTTCTGGTCACAACCTTACGCCTTCTCAAGCGCCGATCCACACCCTTCAAAAGCCGATAACTGTTATGATATGCATGCTTCTCGTTTCGACCAGGAATACGCGGGCAGAAAAGAACAGCCTGATCACAAGAAACACCATGACACTGAGCGCAACGCCTACAGATCTTCGAGGCACACATCGAACAGACACCAGAATAGAGGTAGATCATGTCTTACTCCTTAACAGCAACGCATCTAATCATCGTCGCCATCCTCATCATCCAGGCTCACGCGAATGAGCGACTGCTTACCCTTCAGCATGGCAACCGACTCATCACGCACAAAATCATAAATGTCTGCAAACGACGCTCGACCTTCTAAGCGCAGCGCACTTCTAGCAACACGCTGGGTCTTAGCAAGATCATGAAGAGAAGACAAACCTGTGACCAAACGATCCTGAGCGTCAAGCAGAAGAACGGTATAACGCACAGGAAGAAAAGCAGATTTCATCGTTATTGCCCTCTCATCAAAAGCCCAAGATCAGCACTATCAAGCAATGAATACCAGGGCAGATCAAGATGCTGAACACTCTCATCGCCATCCAGGTACTCCCGCGTGCTATCCATCAGATAGCCAATTTCGTCACGCGTATACCAGCGCGCCGTCCCAGTCTTTGTTTCCCGCTCATCACACCTCAGTTCGCCAGCAACCTCAACCTCATAGAAACGCCAGTAGTGACCAGGCTGGCCTGCAAACCGACGACGACAACGATGTCCATCAAAGAAATGAGTAAGCAAACGGGTAGACACAACCTGTAAGCCAACCTCTTCGGAAACTTCCCTCACAAGCGCATCCTCCGCCAGCACATCACCATCACAATGACCAGCTGGACCAGCAACGGCAAAGGGGTAGGTACCACGATCAAACATCAAGATGTTGCCATCACTATCGCGAATGACAGCACCAACACAGCGATGATCACACCACACTCCACTATCCTGGCCAGGACAATCCTTCCCACAAACTCGCCGACCTGCAACTTCAACCAAGCCATGCACAGGAACAGCACCACAAAGAGGACAAATCTCAGCTTGTGCATGAAGAGGAGAAATCACCTTTACCTTCACCCCACCTATCCAGGCATGACTGCTGCATCGGCCACTCACAGACCAACTATCTGCAGAAGGATCAAAGCGGAGCCAGGAAGCAAGCTGATCACAGCAATCACACACACCCTGGTCAGCTGCTGAAAAAACACAAAGTGTGACAGGCTCAAGCCAGCGAGCAAACTTCCCATGCTCGTTGGCATAACAAATTTCGCGAGATGTACTGGTCCCGATATACCCACCAACATTCAACACCAGAATCTCATCAGCCAGATCGATCTTCCGCAGATGCAATTCATCCAGGCACGTTTTCACATCCGGACCAAGATCAAGCATTGCATCACTTTTCGTATCACAGCCAACAGAAAGAACAATCTTTCCCTCCAGCGTCTCTTGCAAGTTCGCAACTTGAAACGCCTGCATAAAATCAGTCGAACCACAAAGACAAACAATTCTCGGACGTTGTGCAATCATGATCTCTCTCCTCAAAGGATGCTGAACGGCCTGGACGCATTCTCTTGCTGTGCAGCCTGGATATCTTCTTCAGTCCACGGATAGCCTTGAGCTCCCATCACGCGCGCATATTCGATATCGACTGACTCTTGACCATTGCTAATCAGCAAATGCAGGCGCGTACCATCAGTCCAGGATCTCTCATTATTGGGGTTATAATAACTAGGTTGGTTGCCGGTTTGACCGCTCATAAGTATCTCCTTCAATGATCAACAGATACCCCGGCCAGCGCCGTCGCATGCATCTCACTCAACATCCGACGGGTAGCATAATGCTCTGCCTCATGACAGCGAGATTGCAACTCCGCCAAGCGCTCTTGCGCCAGCACCACCACCAACGGCTCCACAGAGTAGGGATCGGGCAGAAAATCGGCCAGAGTAAAGGAGACATCAGCGAGAAGAGGTTCATCGAGGGAAACGGCCCGCCGGCGACGGGCATATTTGATCCTATCAATAACCAAGTTGTGAATCGACATCTGCACATACGCCTGGAGGTGGCGCACCTGGTCACGATACTGATCGAGGATCTGCATGATCTTAACAGAAGCATCCTGGTACAGATCCTCAAAGTCCAGCTCGCCGGAACGGGCAGATTGCCGCAGAAATGGGGAAACTTGATCTAAGAGGGACATCGTTAGTGCCTGCCTATCCGTCATAAGGATAGAGGTGGTAGAATGTTGCATGATACCTCCCAAAGTATCAGCCTGGTTCGTCTTGCAGGACTAGCCAGGCACACAGCACATATTCCAGATCGAGCATTTCCCGACCTGAATAGTCCGGCCAGGGATTGAACCCAGCAACCCGCCTTAACGGTACGGACTACCCACTACCTACTCACTCCAGTTTCTTTTTCCTACAGCCAACACAATCACAGAAGGATCAAAATTCGTCATCTTCAGACGAACTAGCGCAGCCAACCAGCCAACAGCATATTGCTCGCGCTGCTCTAACGGCGCAGCCTCGCCATACGTATTATTGCCAGCATTAATTGCCCCCTGGATGCCCCGCTCAAAGTAGTGAGCAAGCACCTGATCATAAGCAATACCAAGCCGCCGATCCTCCTCAACCGCCCGACTCGCATCAGAAGCACCTTGCTGAGATGCTGAAAGCATCGTTCATCCTTTCGCTAATAACCAAGATACTCAGAAAGTCCGTCATCTACATATCCTGTAATATCAACATCCAGTAGACCTAAATGCCGTTCCTTTTCAGCCATCTCCAGGTACAAATCTGTCCCAAACGACTGTACCTTCGTGAGCTCCAAGCGGATCGACCTAAATGTCTTCCTGACCATCTGTTCCTCCTCAGACTCAGAAACTTCATCTCCAAGAACAACATTCGCAACATCAATAACAGCGTCAACACGGTCATAGCCAGTAAAGCGAAACAGATTTCCCATAATCTACTCCTTTTCGATCCACTACTCGTTCACACACTCTATACCATCAGGATCTTGACTATCCTGGCCACCTTTTTCAAAATGCTGCTTCCATCTGGATGCCGTTGTTGGCGAACATTGCAATCGGGCCGCAATCGCTCGACCACTCAAACCAGGTTCAGCTAGCAGCAACAAACGGATCTGTTCAGCTAGCATACCATCCGCATCCTGTCCACTCCGACGGCGCGTCGTGTCCAGTTGCAGCACTTTGCTGTCCACTTTACCCTGTCCACTATTCTGCACAGTGGACACTTGACCAGCCCGTTGCGTGTCCAGTTTTTGACGCAAAGTGGACACCCGATCTTTCTCAGTGACTAACTGCTGAGTCAAAGCAGAGACACGCTGGATCTCTCCATCCAATGAGTCTTTCACCCGCTGCAACTCCTGCCCCTTCGCAGACAACCCTTCTTGCAAAGCCCGCATCTCCACACGCATACTACCAAGCTCCACGCGCAACCCCTCCACCACATTCTGCTCATCCCCAAGCTTCTGCCGCAGGGCCACAACGGCCTGCTGCTCACCATTCAAACCAGCCTGGAAGCTCTCCAAAGCCTGAACCTTTGCTTCCAATTGCCTCCGCAGGCCATCAGAATCAAGCACCGCTGCATTCAGTTGCTTACGCAGCCCCACCGCTACATTCTGCTCACTTAGCAGTTGTTGCTGGAGAGCTGCAACACGCTGCTGCTCCGTCTCCACTACTCCCCGAACCCTCGACTCTTGCCAATCTTGCCCGCTCTCCAGAATCTCACGCAACCCCGCTAATTCTTTCTTTTTGCCCTCCAGTTGCGCTTGCAACGTTTCCACCTGAATAGTCGCCGCACCCAGATCCCGACGCAAAGCAGCCGTGTCACCGTGTCCAGTTTCCAGTTCCCTCTGCATCTCCGCAGACCGTCGCTTTTCTCCGTCCAGTTGTTCGCGCAAACTGGACACCTCTCGCCCTGCCCTGTCCAGTTCATCTTGCAAAGTGGACACTCGAGACTGGACACTGGACATCTGTTGCTGGACAGTGGACGCCTGCTCGCGCAGACCAGGTACCTCAGTCTCCAACTCCTCAAGTCGCCGAGAAGTAGTCTCCTCTTCCTCTTTCAGCGAATGCATCGCCTGCCCATAGAGCACCGTCATGATCGATCTGGCAATCACCAGAATCGCCTCGATCCACCCGGTCACATCAGCAGGCATAGACACCGCGTGCTGGATACCAGCATAGCTAATAGTGATCAAAGTGATGCCGATAAGGATATACGCAACAACCCTGGCATACGCCCAGCGATCCAGGCCCTGCTTCTGAGCCAGCCTATTCATGCTTAAACCGCCAATATCAAGAGCGATAAACTGCATGATAAACATAAAAGTGGAGACTCCTCCAGGCGCTTGTGGAGCGCCCGGAATGAGTTGATAGCAACTAAAAACCATCGTAACCCAAAGCACCAGGTCAACTGCCCGCGCCAGGAGTGTTTGCAGCCATTCCCAGGCAATTGTGAGCCAAGTGGATTCCCTCAGAACTTCCTGCCAGTCAACCCGTCGTCGCTGATCTTGCCGATCTTCCATACCGATTGATACCTCCCTGTTCTCGTTCCACTCTACAAGCACACTAAGCCCTCTTCTTGCGAAGGTTTAGGCTATCCAACACAAAACACGCATGATGATAGTAAGTACCAACCCCGAGCTTATTGCGCCGCAATGCCTCCTTGACATCGTGGCAATCCTCATAATGAGCAATCACAAGTTGCTGCTGGAGCTCCGTCAAAAACTTGTCGCCAGGAATGGGAATGAACTCGTTCTGTACACCCTCTAACGGCTCCACAGGCACGTTCTCTGCCCCCTGTAGAACGTTCCGTACTCTAACACCCACGCCGCCATATACCCCCGAATTTGCCATAGTAGAGCCATCCTGAGCATCTTGCTGTACGTACTCATAATCCTCATCCAGCCGCTCCGTAGGCGCATCAGGATCAGTTCTGAACTGGTTCGGGACCAGACGCAACTGCTGAACACGCTCAGCCTCCGCTGCACCACTCTCCATGATCCAGGATTGTGTGACTGCCTCCAGATCTACCCCCAGGAACTGGAGCATATCGTCAATGGTGATGTTCGGAATCGCACCAAGCTTCGGCATATCCCATCGGGCACAATCGTAAATGGTCATGCCAGGACCAGCTCGCCGGATCAACGGCAGCATCTTCTTAATAACATCAGCCTCTAAACCGACCAGGCGAGCTTTACGGTCAGAGTTAAAGAACACGATCCGAGAGTTGAGCGCGTCCGTCACTTTCGTCGGCAAAACTGAAGCATCTATGCTTTGACTACTCCCACAAAAGAACATCTTCCACTTACGCGCCTCCAGCACCGTCCGCCGAAACAAGTACATCAAGGAAGGCACCTCTTCACGCTCACTATAGGACTTGCCCTGATTCAACTCCTTATACTCCTGCCGGATCTGCTCATCGAAATCCGCCAGGATCGTCAGTTCATCAGCCAAAACCAGCAGAGGATGCTTGACCTTATGATTCACCAGCTGACCATTCTCGACATGCGGCCGATAGAGCTGATCTCGATCATCCATCTCAACTTTGAGCGCCTTCACAGCCTCCATCATTGTCTCTTTCCGATCATAGTAGTAAATCCGCGCCGTTTCAGGCATCCCAGACAACACCCGCCCATGCAGCAACGCAAGCTCACCCATAGCACCATGAGGATCAAAAATGTGCGTCTCAGCACCACAAACCGAAAGAATCACGGTATAATACATCAACAACACTGTTTTCCCGCGACCAGGCTTCCCAATAACCGCCAGGCTCAGAAGATCCTCAACTGTCCCAAACTGTGGAACCGTCTTACCGTAAGACAGTGACTCAGGATCAGTATCAACAACGAAACACAATGGCATTCTCTCAGGGGTGATCAAATCCGCAATGTCCCAGAAAGTAGGCTTCTCTGGCACTGGAATAGCTTTCTCCTCAATCTCCTCAACAGTGGAGTCGGACGCACTGCTCTGTGCATGTTGCGCAATCTGCTCTCTCGCTTGACGGCCAGCAGGCAGCGCAGCAACTGGAGCAATCTGAGACTCAATTTTCAGATACGCATCATCGGGGAAAATGGCCGTTTGACCAGGATTGAGAAGAACAGCACGTTGCGCATCCTTCAAACGCTGATGCTCATTGGCAGCCTGCATCTGCTGCAATTTGATTCTCATCAGCTCCAGTTCGACTTTATCCGCCTCACGCTGACGCTTGATCTCAAGACGACTAACCTCAAGCTGCTGCTGCTCAGCATGCCTCTGCGCCTCAAGCTCAAACTGCTGTTTCCTAGAAAGACGATCATAATGATGCAGCACCAACTTATGCCATACCGTATACCCCAGATATAGAAGACCAGCAACACCAGCAATACACAGACCAATAAGCGCATACTGCCCGATAGCAGACATATATGGCCAGATTTGCCAGAGAATAGCACCAAGAATTACAAGAGATACCAATGTGAGCATGACCCACATATACCCGCGCGCGCTCAGCCCCATCATGCCTCTCCTTAGACTAAATGAAACGCACGACGAAGACGACCCGCAATCACAGGCGAGACCTTATACAGGGTAAAGAAAAGCACAAGCCAGAAGACAAGTTTGACGATGCTATCACCACCAGCATAAAGAGAGGAAAGCGCCGCCACAATCTCGATCACTGCATTCAGCGCAAGATGAAGAACATACAGACAGAGGATAAAGAGGCTCACGACAAACGCAACAAGAGTCAACGTTCCTAAGGCAAACACCAATACTATCAATCCTGAGATATATCGCCGATCAAAAGAAGGCGCTCCATCGCCTGGAATGACCATTATCCTCTCCTCTTCTCGCCATTTCATCATGACGAAATATTGATAATCAATAAGGTCTCAAAGTCCTTAACTACCACACCCACTAAAAAATGCTCAATTTGCATCCCTTAATGCACTACTCGTTACAATTCTTTCGATCAATGCAACGAACTGCATCATTTCAATTCATGCCATTATACTAACACAAAACCTTAATCTATTGCAATAGCAAATCATATCAATTCACAATGTGATTATATCATTGCAAAACGTTGCAAATCAAGAGCAACTATGATAAGATTACAGCAGATTTCTAAAAAAGGAGTTATTTTATGACGGACACCAAAGAGTGGATCACCATGGCAGAGGCAGCCAAACGACTTAATGTCTCAAAATCGACAATCTCACGCGTTGTCAAGAGACACAACATCCAAACTAAACCCGATACTATTGATACACGCTTACTTCTTGTGGAATATAGCCAACTCCGTCAAGTCTTCTCATCAAGCGCAAAATATCGAGAATAACTCATCCTGCACCCATAGATGAGAACGATAAAAGATAAACAAGAACCACTCCGCATATACCGAAGTGGTTCTTGTACGCATCGCTATCTAAGCTATCTACTTCCAACATAGAAGCATAAGTAGTGTAACAAGAGAAGAAACCCATGTCAAGACCTCAATGAAAAAGAGGCGCTAGATCTTTTATCAGTTTCTCCATAGGCCACACTACCTTTGCTAATTTATACGCATTCTGAGCTTCATCAAATCTTTTACTACTATCTATTCTCTTAGCTCCTACAGCACCCTCTGTTATATGCTTCACAGCTAGATCTAAATCTCTCATACTTATAGCAGACACAGCTTGATTATTGACGATCTCCAATCTTATCCTTTCCGGTGTGTCTGCTTTCTCACTATTAATCGTTTCGTAACCGCTCCACGCAGCCTTGTACTCCCCCAGCTCACAATGAGTCAATCCGTTATAGAGCGCCAACGTGTACCTACCACAGTCAGCAAAAAGGTGGCTAACATCTTCCTGTGGATTATCAGGAAAAACCTCATAACCCTTCGTCAGAAGCTTAAGCGCTCCCTGCTCCTCCCCCGATACTGCTAAAGATTCGCTCGCCTCTACATACACGCGTGCCTGCAACAATGGCGATATATCATTGACATGATGAAGTGCAAGCTGATATGATTGCAACGCCTTTTTAGGCTGATTAGCATATCTTTGCGCTATCGCCAGTTGTATAATCGCCGCTACAAGCATATTTTTGTCTCTTGATAATTGAGCATATTCTATAGCCTGGTCACACATAGCTATCTTTGCTGACATATCCAATTTATGAGCAACTAATATACTATTTAATTGCAAACCCTGAGATGCTATACCCGCAGCCAGCATTTGATATGGCGATTGCTGTCTAGCATAGGCCATAACCTTAGGCAGAAACGTCGGCAAAATCTGCTCTGCTACACTCATCTCACTCCCACTACTAAGCTTCCAGCAAGTCCGCACCAGATCATGAAAATGATCGAGGCTTTCCATACCAATTGCTGAAGTCCTAACACCTGATACCACCAATTCCCTAAATGGCTCAGGCATGAGCACCATTCCTGTAATACCAAGAATCTCTAATATCGCTTGCCTTCTTGAGTTATCTACTTTTGCCACGTCATTAACTCCCGATCCAAGTTGCAGCATATACGCTATAGTTTCTACTTCTTCTTTCCTCAGAGTTACAACATTTGGGTTACTGGCATCATCTACAACAAACTCGATCTTACTCTCTTCTTCAACAGAGTGAGCATACCCAGCAGGATCGAACCCTAGATTCTCAGGGGTCTCATGTAGTGTTGTGCAAAGCAAATCCAGATTGTACATACGTGGAAAATTCGTACCAGCCTCCCAGCGCCTGTAGGTTTTTTCAGAAACTTGCGCCAAGTGACTTATCTGCACCACTGTTAACCTTCTTCTCAGCCTCACCTCCAGCAACTTCTTATTCACTTTTGTAACTCCTATAAAGAGTCTACTTAAAGCCCTAGCACCTGGTCAAGAGAAATACGCGCAATAGATATACTTCATGCACCCATTTATCCAAATGTCCACAAAATGTCCAGGTTATAGCTCTGCCTACCCGCCTGAATTGTCCACCTTTTGTTCCGCTATGGTACCTGAATGTCCACAAATATGCTCCATACTTTAACCATAAGCAGAAAGCACAAAAATGCTAACTCACTAAAGAAGTATACAAGAAATTTTGCGAAGATTCATTGATTCCATCGCAAAACACTGCAAAGGAGATATCACAAATGGAAGTCATGCTCACTCTCAACCTCTGGTTCGTCATCACCCTCTGCCTCATCTTTCTGATTATCGGCTTACTACTAGGAAAGTCCGGAGGCGCAAGCGGACGCTATCGCTAAAAGCAACACTCAACAACAGCACCGAGGAGTAGAAAGGAGAACAATTGAAACGGCTAGAAGACGAAGCACAAGAAATAGTGTGGCTAGGCAATGAACTGAAACGCGAGGTTAAAACGCTAGCCACTACTCAATATCCACACATTCATACATTTCTAGCAAAAAATATCCTACATGCAATAGAAAAGGAAGTCACAGGAATGCGCCAGCAACTCACAACAGGCCAAGAGGAAAACGCATCATGATCAAGCTACGCCAACTAAGAGAAGAACTCCAAGAAATGGGTTTTGAAGCAAGCTATAGTGGAAGAGCCCATGAAACCTGGAGCGATCCCGGACAACCAAAGAGAAGAATTGTGCTCACAGGGATAGATGGCACCGATAGCCTCAAACACCAGCTCACAAAGGTACGAAGATTCCGACGTGGCACAATGATCTACGAATAAGGAGGAACATTTGGTAACACTCACCTGGATAGGCATCGCCTTTCTTTGGACACTACTCGCATTCTGTATCGGCGTTCTCACACATTGGTGGGCAACACGCAAACAAAGACGAGTACTCAAGCAGTACCGCAACCGCGACAGAGTACTACGCCAGTACAGCCGGCCAGTGGAATAAAGAAAGACAAAATGATATAAAGTGGTGAAGAGGAATACACGAATTGCCACAACATATCCAGAACTTCAGAAAGCCATACGCACAGTTACTTTACAAGATAAGCTACTTATGCTATTCTTCTTCTAGAAGCACAATATATGAAAAGCAAATCAACGTAGAGCAGAAGGGAATAGCATGAGAGTCATGACATCACCTAACCAATTAAAATCAATACGAGAAAGCCTTGGAGAATCGCAAGAGGGAATGGCACGCAAAACACGCTCCCTCAGAAGCCGAACAATAAAGAACGCTGAAGACGGAAAACGCGTTACATACGACACTGCAACGCAGATCCTTGAAACAATTAACGCTCTTCTCTCCGAAGCGAACAGGCCGACAATAACACTAGAAGACCTGGGGCTTACACTCTACTAAGAACGAAAAAATACCAGCCAGGCCCACGCCGTGCCAACTTTGTGAAGCCTGAACTGGACGAAGACACTCTCCGCTATGCGAGTATAACATAGAGAGGGTCTTCGGGAAAGAAGGAGACACTCAGAATGATCAAATTTACTAACCAGCGCACAACTACTCAAGCTGATGACCAACAACTAGAGACAAGTAAAGAGGCATTGATCACACAATGCCTCCAAATTGCCACACATTATGCTCGACAGTACAAGAATCACCTCCACCACTCAGAGACAGAAGATCTTGTCAGCGAAGCAATGCTTGCCATCACAGAGAACGCAGAACAAGCTCTTAGCAAAGAGAATCCAGTAGGATGGCTCATTTCCATCGGCAAGTACCGAATAATCGAGTATATATCTACCAAAGACACTCTTATCACCCATAACCACAGTTGCAAGCACTATACAACACTGAGCTTAGATGCTCCACAAGGTGAGGACAGCGACACAACGCTCGCCAACACACTTACATCTCCATCACCGCAAAACCAAGAGACCCGAGATTACTCCATACTTTACGAAGCAATCAATCATCTCTCTCCAACACGCCAGCAGCTCATCATGCAGAGATTTGGACTTGCAGGCTATGGAGAGACTCAACCAAAGGAGATGGCACCAACAAGACGCGACCAGCAACGAGTATCAAAAATATTAACAAATGCAAAAAGAACACTCGCTTCCTACCTAGAGACAAGGATGGAAGCCTATGCCTAGATGTGCTACATACATAACCAAAAGAGAAACTCAATCGTCAGATATAGCAGACAGAAAAAGAAACCAGCTTGCTCAAGCACCACCAAGAGCAAGCCAGTTTCACTAAACCAAATTATTCTCGCTCAATCGGCCAATTTACCTGCCAAGGAAGAAACCGAGAGAGCTAGCCATCAAAAGTTGCGTCACTGAAAGTAGAGACTTCAGCACGAAGCCGAAAGACTTACTTGATCTAACAAAGCCAAAGGACCTTACTTGATCTAACGCAACTAAAGAAAGACCTCAAGATGATTATAACAGATTTGCTGCCACTTATGCAGCAAAATATGCAGACTTTACTGCATAAGTACCAAAACAATACCAGCAAGCTCTACCTTACCGTCTTTTCCCGTGTTTTTCCCGTGTCTTTCCCGTCTTTGACCCGCGTTCAACCCGTCTTGTTCCCGTGTTCACATGCTACGCTCAACAACATGAACACATTTACAGTTTCCCTTACAGGTCACTTTCCAGACCAGTTACAGGTTGATTGCAGATCCATTCCAGATATATGCGCCTGGCCAAGCGCTACACTCCTCAGAAAGAGAGGTGTAGCATGACAACAACGACAGAGCCCACAATGGTTCCCTATTCAGTCTACGCTGAGACCCTAGAACAACTGGCTCAAGAGCAAGAGCACAGCAAGGCACTGCAACGATCCCTTCAACAGCACCGCGACTACGAAGGCAAGATTCATGAGGTCGCAACCAATAAGAATATGAGCTACTCAGACCGCATCCTCTGGATCGTCATGCTCAAAAATCATACCAAAGAACTGCTACAGCTTCGGCCATTTCAGCCCAACATCAGTCGGCTCCGCCAGGAGTCAGGCGTCAGTTCCGACAGCACAACAAAGTTCCTCGCATCTATGCATGAGGCCAAGGCCATCACCTACTCGAATAAACCTCAACAAGACGAAAACCACACCTTCAGCAGTGTAAGCACGATCATTCCACTCCCCCAGCATACTCAGGCCAACACGCGAGCCGCGACACTGCGAATAAAACAACGAACCGAAGTCACCAGAAGGCGCATGGCACGAAAACTCATTGTCCTCCCGTGCGGAAACTGTGGATCAACCGATGAGACACACGCCTACTCCGCCATCATCCCTATCTGCAAAAGCTGCAAGCATGTGGACCAGGAACGACAAGAAACCATCCTCAGTAAAAATGTCCGTATTATTGAAGAACAGATCATCCCCTCCACAGATCATGAATTTTCGGAGGTAACCGACCACGAATACGAAGATGACAGTACCTCAAGTCATGAATTTTCGGAGTACCTCACCAACGCTCCAGCAGAAACCAGCAACGATATCACAAATCATGAACATCCAGACACCCACACTCCAGAAACTCATGATATTCCACTCACAGAATACAGAGATAGTGCTTCAAAAGAAAGCACCAACGATGATACAAGTCATGAATTTTCGGAGCTCCGTGCCAGTATCCAGACAGAAGATAGCACCCCAAGTCATGAATTTTCGGAAGGCATGAACGTCAGCACACCTGCAGGCATCGGCACCATCTCTCGCATCGCTCTTATTAATAATCGTTGGTGTTGTAGAGTGCACCTAAGCGTCAAACAACCAGACGGCACTTATTTCGCGGCATTTTTCCTCAAGGATGTACAACCCGTCACACAAACGTTATTATTATAGGAAGGAGCCGACATATGCTAGATAAAACAAAAATTGTGAAAAACGCAGATACTGCATGGACAGATAGTAATAAACCTCCTGAGACACCAAAGCCAAACAAGAGCGTCATCGACGATCTACGCAACGGCGGCACACTCTCACGCACCCTCCCAGGATATCAAGAGCGCACCGCCCAGATCGAGATGGCCCAACTGGTAGAGCAAGCGATTCAGGAAGGAAAGCATGGCCTTGTGGAAGCCTCGACCGGGACTGGAAAAAGTCTTGGATATCTCATACCAGTCATACGGTCAGGCAGGAAAGCTATCGTCAGCACTGCTAACAAGGCATTACAGGAACAGCTTTACAACAAGGATATCCCATTTTGCCAACAACACATCGAAGCCTTTGACGCAGCGCTTCTCAAAGGCAAGAGCAACTATCTCTGTCTCCAACGCTTCAACCTGGAAAGCAATGAGGGCCTGCAATACCATGTCCAGGATCTCTCATTCAAACGCATTGAGAAGGCAGTAGGAAACAACTGGAATGGCGATTTTGAAACGCTTCCATTCAGCGTATCAGGAGAGATACGATCCCGCATCAACGTTGACGACAACGACTGCGCGCGACGAAAATGCCCACTCTTCTCAGAATGTTACTACTACAAAATCCGTGAAGAAGCCAAGCAAGCACGAATCATCATCACCAACCACGATCTCCTTTTGCTCAACGCTCAGAGCCACAACAAGTTACTCCCACCACACGACATTATCATCGTTGACGAAGCACACGCCCTGGAACCGGTGGCCAGCAAACAATTCAGCACCGAAATCAGACCCAGCCAGATCACATCACTCCTTGCCTTACAAAGGATAAAATCCTACACCGAAGAAAAAACACAGGATCAAGCCAAAGAACAGGCCGAACACGTATGGACCCTCCTTGAAAAGGCCATCCCTAACAACGGCCGTATCGCACTTGTAGACCCAATACAAGAAGGTCTTACGCTCGCCAGGACACTTGAACGGCTCTCAAACCAACTCTCTAGCAAGAGGCCGGCAAATGCGACCACACAAGAGGATGAACTGTACACACGAACTATCAGCCGCACAGACAAGCTCGCAGAAAGCATTCATACCCTCTTCTCTGTAAAAGAGAGAAAATCATATGCCTACTACCTGGAGCGAGCGAATGACCACATCATTGCTGCCATGACCCCCCTCGATGTGGCACCAATGCTGAGAGACACCCTCTTCTCACAAGATTCCATCATCATCTGCACATCTGCTACGCTTGCCACTCCCAGCTCCACAGATGGCACACCAAGCTTCCAGTACTTCTGTGAACAAACAGGCATGGATAGCCCCAATAATATCGCATCCATTCTCCCCCTCGCCTTCAACTACCGAGAGAACGCACTTCTCTACCTCCCAAACGATATGCCAGAGCCAGCCTATGGCAAAACCGCAGAAGCTGCCACATATGAACGTGCCCTTGCTGAGCGCATGCAACTCCTTACTGAAGCCTCACGCGGCCGCGCATTCCTTCTCTTCTCCAGTCGACGAATGCTCAATATCACCGCAGACCAAATCATCCCTCATCTCCAGCAAAACGGGTATACAACCCTCATTCAAGGTGATCTGCCAGTCTCCGAGCTCATCAAGCAGTTTCGCACCAGCTGCAAGGCTGTTCTCTTCGGCCTCAAAACATTTTGGGAAGGAGTCGATGTTGCAGGAGAAGCTCTTTCACTAGTCGTCATCGACAAGCTGCCTTTCTCTCCTATGGATGATCCTGTTGTGGCCGCAAAACTAAAATACATCGAAGCAAAAGGACAGAATGCGTTTTTCTCACACAGTCTGCCTGCCATTACACTAAACCTCAAGCAAGGTGTTGGCCGCCTCATCCGCTCCGATACAGACCAAGGCGTCATGGCGATTCTCGATACCAGACTTCACACAAAGCCATACGGCAAAAGAATTTTAAGTTGCCTTCCACCCGCCAGGCGTGTCACTGCACTCACAGAAGTACAAAATTTCTTTTCACCACTTCGAGATGAGATCCAGGACTTCTCTATTGTTCGCCAGGCACTCGAAAAGCGCGGAAGAGACAGAAACTCATACTTCAAACAGATAACCAACGGTGAGATCATTGACAGAATGCAGGCAATCCTTCAAAAAGAAAGAGGAACCGAGCGCGAAATTGAATGGCTTCGTACAGGACTTCGCACCATCAAAGATTCACTTCAACCTAAGAAATAACGAGTTAAAAGCAGTCAAGCACCGAAAATTCATGACTCATATCTATAAGAAAAGAAGTCATGAATTTTCGGCAGTAGGGCAGTAGGAAAAAAAAAACGTGAGCATGAGTGAACTTGAGCGATTTAAAATCGAAATCAATTTAGTCGAGTTGGCCAGCTGCTATGGCTATGAATGTATCAAGAGGGAAAGCAGTCGCTCCAGTGTGGTGATGATGCATCCTGATGGTGACAAGATTGTGGTTGCGACCGCTCCCGATGGTCATGGTGTCTTCTTTAGTGTGCGTGAGGATGGTTGTGGGGGAAGTGTTATTGACCTGGTGATGTACCGTGAGCAGGTGCAGTTAGGCCGAGCACGCCAAGTACTTAGAAGATGTCTCTCTCCTGAGTATCTCCAGAGCCGGAGCGCTGTCCATTATCGGCCACAGGCCCTTCCGGTGGATGCATCGGGTCTGTATGCCAGATGGCTCCGCATGCGTCCGTACGGTGGGGGATACCTGGAAGGGCGCGGGTTAAGCCAGCAGACCATTGCGGTATTTGCGGATCGTATCCGGCTGGATGATCGTGGCAATGTGGCGTTTCGCCATGATGACCTCCACAACTTTGCCGGATGGGAAATGAAAAACAAGGGATTTACTGGTTTCTCCGGTGGCGGGAAGAAGGCGTTGTTCGGTTGCAAAGTGGGTGTGCTAGCAGATACGCCGTTGCTCGTTGTCGCGGAGAGTGCCATCGATGCCTTATCCTACTACCAGCTCAAGCCACAGCCAGGATTTTACCTTTCGTTCGCCGGTGGGATCAGTAGGTCTCAACAGGAGTTGTTGATCTGGGTACTCTGTCGCTATCCAGATGCTCGCGTCATCATTGCGACTGATAACGACGACCAAGGCAAGAGATATGCGGAATGGCTTGGTTCTGTGCGTGTTGGTGCTGAGTATGCTTATCCTTCAATTGGGAAGGATTGGAATGATGTACTTAATAATCGCCCGGCCAGGGCGTTGTAAAGTTGAAAGAGAGGTTTTACTGATGGAACAATGGCAGATAGAGGCGTTGCAGGCGCTTCTGGAGGCGAAGACGACGGAAGTGGAAGAGGGCAGCCGTGTGTATGTGTCCTCTAAAACCTATGGGGATAGCCGCTTCCACCTGGTCAGCAAAAAATATGATGGTGTGCAGATCGAACAAACGAATGTTGATGAGAAGTGGGGATCTCGCGTGCAGCTCCAGGCCGACGAGATCCCGGCAGTCTTGAAAACGCTTCTTATCTGGCATCTGGATGAAGTTCACCAGCGCCAGGAACAGAAAGCGGCATCGGCAGCGCTGCCTGATGATGAAGGTCTTGGGGATCTGGATGATCATCCCTTCTGAGGGCCTCGCCGATTGAGTGAGACGCGCCTGGTCGGAGCTTTTCCGGCGAGGCGCTTTTTTATGCTTTACTAGATCCGTCGTAGGAAGCAGCGAGACAGTTTAACTGTGAAACGGTTCTATTTGATCTTTCCAGTAGGTGTTGAACTCTTCAATCTCCTGGTTATTCATACCGAGCGCTTTCAACCGTGCAGTATAGTCGATGTGTATGTTCTTGTAGCGACTACGGTAGTACTCTAAGATTTCCTCTAGCGTCTTTATATGCTCGTCTGCCTTTGCAAGATGTTCAACTGTTTCTTGCAAACGAAGCTCTAAAAACTTGTATTGTTCAGTGAGAAGATCATAAGCCTTATGCCAAGCTGGAGCAACCAGTTTCTCAGCGTCTTGCTTTATCTTCTTGTGCCATAAATAATGTTTTTGCTTGCATGTTTTCGGAGGCTTGCAAAATTCGCGCCGGCGATGACCTTTGGTTGTAGGTTCAGGTAGTAGGTTGCCACACCATATACACCTTCTTGCCACTTGATCCTCCTTATGTGTGAGAGGCGCAAAAGTAAAAGTGACGATTGCTCTTTCTCTTTCTATTGTAGCCGGAGAAGCAATAAAGTTTCACAGTTTCACTGTATCACTGTTTGACTGTTGACAATTGTGTCATGACGAAATATACTTGTCATAAGAAATAGATTTCGTCATGACGAAATTATGTATGGTTGCTATGAGGGAAGAGATGGGAAAGAAAGTAACGGATCGGCGCAACAAATCGCGCTCTCAGCTTACAAAGGTTGATAAAGCGGCTATCAAAGAGGAACAAGCGGCATTTATTGCGAAGATTGAGTTGGCTCAGCCGAATGAGCACCAGTCTGCCATTTATGCGGCTGCTCAATCTGGTATCGGCAGGTATGTTGTTCTGGCAGGGCCTGGGTCTGGTAAGACGTTTACCAGCATCAAGATGAGCACCCGTTTTGCTGGCAAGAGTATCTATTTTAGTTACAACAAAAAGATTCAGATGGATACCAATGATAAGCTTGTTGCTATTGATAGCTCGATGGTTGCCACGACTGCGCATGCCTTTGGCTTGAGTTGTTTGATTGCCTATCTCCGTGGTGGCGGATGTAAGGTGGATGGTGATGAAGGCGATGATGAGGAGAAGAAGTACCAAGCGATTGTGAAGCAGTATCTGCTGGATCATTGGTATTCGTTTGTAGAGAGCATTAAATCTGAGCTGGAGGAAGACGAAGAGACAGATGTAGAGGTGATAAGGGTTGATGCGAAGGCGTGGACATTGACGCTGATTCATTATGCTATGGTGAGCCTGACTGATCCGACGCCGGCCGGTCTTGCTGCCCTGGTTGATGATTTTGACCTGGAGGATATCAGCCCTGCCTCGCTTGCTTGGAGCTTTGTCTGTGCAGCAGTGCCAGTAGCTCTTGAGCAAGGCATGAAGCAATTTTTAGGGCCAGAACATCGAATTGCCTTTGATGACATGATCTATCTTCCCAATGTGATTGAAGGCATCCCGATCCGCAAGTACGACCATGTGATTGTCGATGAGGCACAAGATACGAGTCGCGCTAGCCTGGAGTTGATGCTGAATGCCTGCCATGCCGATAGCCAGGTGTTCTTTGTGGGAGATCCGCGCCAGTGCCAGCCGGCGGGCACAATGGTTCGTCTGAAAAGTGGAGAAGAGTGTCCTATTGAGTGTTTAAGTGTGGGGGACCAGGTTGTTACGTTTGATAGGCGTTCTGCTGCATTTGTTAAGAGCGGGGTAGTGAGCGATATTGCTGCTAGGGAGTACGATGGGCTTCTTTATACGATTATGGCTGGAGAGAGACAGTCGAGATGCACTGATTCTCATAAGTGGTTGGTGAGGTGGGTTGGTGGTGAAGATGCGTGGGTAACGTATCTTATGCGGCGAGGCAATCGTTATCGTGTGGGCCAGACGAAGTTGTTTCGCAATGCGCCGTCCATTAGAGAGAATGGGCAACTCTTCTTCTTTGGGTTAGCAGATCGCGGACGTGTTGAGCGTGCAGATGCAGCATGGGTTCTCAAAGTCCATCAGACCTATCAGGAAGCTCTAGTGTATGAGCAGATCGTCTCAGCTACTTATGGATTGCCGGAGGTATCTTTCAAAGAAGCGACGGGCGGGAGGTCGCAGAAGCAGTTTACTCAAGAGATGATTGATTACATTTATGATTCGCTGCCGCCACTTGAGGATCGTGCAAAGCGCTGTTTGGAAGATCATGGGCGAAAGTTGAGTTATCCGCTATATACTCGAAATGCTATGAATGGGCTTGCGGATGTGCAGCAGCGACAAGGGCGGATGACGCTTTTTGAAACGCAGGCATGTAATCTCATTTCTGGTTGTATGGCTGTTCCTGTTGCGCCTGAAGATATCTGTGTTACTCATGATAAGCTCAATTGGCAAACAATTGATGTGAGAGCAGAGCCATACTTGGGGGTTGTCTACTCGCTGAATATTGAGCGGCATCATAAGTATGTTTCGGATGGTCTAGTGACCTGTAACTCGATCTATGCCTTTGCTGGTGCCGACTTTGATAGTATTCACCGTATCACTCAGCGCCTGGAGGCGGAGCCCTTGCCGTTGCGGATCTGCTATCGGTGTGGCTCCGCCATTGTCGATATTGCGAACCAGTTGTGCGCGGAGGATGAAAAGCTCATTTCGGCTGGCCTGCATACCGGGAAAGTGGAAGTCATCGCCGCAGCCGATTATATAGAGCGGCTCGTTCCTGGCCGCGCTGCCGTGATTGGCCGTACTACAAAGCGCCTGGTGCAAGGATGTTTGAAGGTACTTCAGACCGGTAGGAAAGCAAAAGTCTTGGGGAAGAACCTGGGTGTGAGCATTGCCGCAGTTGTGACCAGGATCGGGGCTATGCGCGCTAGGCGCGGCGTCCCAGCCTTGAATCCAGATCTCTCTAATTTCTTAGAGCTGCTCAGCGAGCATAAGACACTGGAGACAAAAAGTCTGAAAGAGAGCCGCCAGCATCCCGAAATGGCGATAGCGGAGCTGGAGGATAAGGTCGAAACGTGCAAGGCATTCTTTACGGCCTATGTAGGCAAGTGTTACGATCCTGGCCTCCGGGTACCAGATGATCCGGTCTGTGCGTTCAATAAATCGGCGAAAGACTTCAAGACGTACATTCGTGGCCTCTTCAGCGATGATGAGAACAGTAAGGACTTTATTCTCTTTATGACCGCGCACAGAAGCAAAGGTGGAGAGTGGGAGGATGTGTTCATCATCGGGACTGATGAGTTCCCACACCCACGCGCCAAGAGTGATCGTCAGCATCAGCAGGAACAGAATCTGATGTATGTGGCTGTAACGAGAGCAATAGAGAACCTCTACTTTGTCGGCGCACCGTTTGACTGTTTAACCGTACCAGGATACGAACCTGAGCGCGGGTTGACCATCGTTTCCTTCCCAGCAGCTGATCACCTGGAGATTCACCCAGCCGCTGCTGTATCGATCCAGGAAGACGGTGAAACCGTGAAACCGTCTATCTATGATGTAGTGGGCTTTGAGGACTATGATCCAGATGTAGTTGCAACCTTGTTCAATGATAACGTAGGACTGCCACGGTCAAGCACCGATTTTCGTCATGATGAAATTGAAGCGGTGATTGATGTGACCTCAGTAGTGGAATCGGAGGTACTTGTACCTGGTAAGTTCAGTAGAGTCTTAGCGATAGAGGTGCTTTGTCCAGCTTGTAACGGTGCGTGTGTAGATCCGGCGACGGGATCTCTTTCGATCACCTATGACCTGGTAGGGCATACGGTGAACTGTTCGGTGTGCAGGAAAGCCTGCATTGTTCCACTGAACGCATTCAGTCTCCAGGGTGATGTGGTTGCGAGAGAAAAGCCTACTGGGGTGACGAACAATAAACGGGAGAAGAAGGGTCGGACTCAGAAAGAGCGGAAAGCGAAATCGGGTAGGAAAACCAAAGGTGGAACTGTGCGGCAGCCGATGCAACTTTCCCTGAACATTCGCACTATCAACACTCTTAATGCTATGGGCGTCAATAAGTCCGAGCTGTTTGAGGATCTGCTGCAACAATATGAGCCATTCTTGAGTGCATGGTCAGAGCTGGGCAATGAAGAGGTGGATGAGGATGATGACGCCGACGAATGAGACCATGATGAAATGGAGGATGATAGCGAAGAATAACAGTTTTACCGTGAGACGGTTGTACCTGGTCAGAGAGAATCACTCAGCCAGGCGCATTTTTTTGACCCGGTAAAAACCAGAAGAAATACCCTTATTATTCTTAGAGCTATCTCTGCCAATTTTGCCGATCTGGAGCGGGTTCACGGCCAATCTGATCGGATGTGAAATTCGCATCCGATTTTTGTTAAAAAACTGTATAACTGTGAAACTGTAGTACGGTTTCACAGTTGACAGATGCGTTTAGAACGAAGTATACTGTAACAAGAGATTTATTTTAGAAGAATAAATGCAATCGTAGGTAGTTTGGTTGAAGATGTTGCAAATCATATAGCAAGAAATGCAGGAGTCTCAGCATGCTATTTGGTCTAAACCTGACAGCTCAGCAAATGGAACGAACGAAAGTGTTTATTAGCTATAGTCATAAAGATAAAAGATTCCTTGACGAGCTTCAGAAGTATTTAGAGCACTTTCAGAGAAATCAAATGGTTGGTATCTGGGATGATCAGCAGATTAAAGCTGGTTCTCGTTGGTTCGACGAGATAGCGCGCGCACTTGCTGTCACCAGGGTTGCAATTTTGCTTGTGAGTGCTGACTTTCTTGCATCAGATTTTATCGCTACTTATGAACTTCCTCCACTGCTCGCAGCCGCAGAGAGTGGGGATGTAATAATGTTGCCGATCATTATCCGCCCTTGTGCTTTTGATGATACGCCATTGAAAAACTTCCAATTGGAGGACGCTCCGCAAAAGCCGTTAAGCCTTTTAACGAAAGCAAGGCGCGAACAGGTTTGGACAAGAACGGCCAAGCTTGTGGTAGATGTCTTGGCATCGTATCAGTGAACCAGGAATGAATAGGAGAGGTAGACATGGAAGAAGCTTATAGAGATTGGGATGAAACAAAACGCGCCGTATCGTTCGATCTTTGGGCAAAAAGGAAATTTGGAGTTGAAATTGTCCTCCCTGACTTAGACGTAGATCAAGGTATTAAGGAGTTCGGTAGTTCCCATGATGAAGACGACTCTCCTTGTGATTTTCGTCCCGTACTATCGGTAGACGGGCTCATTGAAAAATGTACTATCTGTGGAGACGAAAGAGAGATACAAGATGAATGAGCTTTTACAGCAAGAAGTAGCCGTATTGCTGGCTACACGCGATAGTGAGAATTGTCAGTCTTTAGAGGAATTGAGTCAAGGTGTAGAAGCTTCTATTGAAGCTGTACAGGAAAATATGGATAGCCTTACACAAAAAGGCATTCTAGAAGAAATTTTACACTTTGACGGTATACGCTACGGGTACGCAGGCAATGACGCGCAGCGTGTCTACCTGGACATTCACAGACTGGAAGAGTAGTCAAAGTTAGCTCACAAGAAAGAGAGCAAGATCACGATGAGTGTGCCCTGGCTGGCTATAAGCTGGCTGGGGCATCTTTTTTTATCCTTGGTGAGGCAGTGAGCAGTGGCGGCCGGCGAGGATCTGCGGCAGTGTAGGGGAATGAAGAAGACGGGAGCGCAGCGCAAGGTAGCGCAAAAAGAGAAGAGTACCAGGGAGGTGTGAGCACGATCTGGAGGGAAAGTGGGCAATCTCGATCTGGAGGAGTGGGTCAGGTTGACCATGTTTTCCCGTCTTTTTCTAAGCTTTGACTTCGGAGCGTGGTGGTAGGTCGGGATGGCCAGTCGCAGAAGAATTCATTATAGATATATGGGCGATCCAGGTGAGTGACCTAGTGCAGCTCGCCGACAGATGGAAAAAGACGGGAAAACACGGTTTTGCACGGTATGTCCGAGGGAACAGGAAGGGCAATTGTGATGGACTGCGGGGCAAAGAATGATGGCCAGGTTGTGCTGGTGTTCGAGTTCTAAACAGCTAGGCGGGGCATTCTGAAGGGGAGAGGATGTCGGAAGAAACAGGTGGACCTCGCCGGTGGGTGAAACGGGTTCAACA
>JAABUQ010003112.1_pt1 | contig 31135 bp, 31 predicted proteins | sample 5560001 | NCBI WGS metagenome assembly JAABUQ01 (sample SAMN10711888, study PRJNA513371) | rock metagenome | isolation source: Antarctica rocks | place: Antarctica: Victoria Land, Finger Mt nord | collected 2015-12-18 | reverse complement strand
CGGGATCGGCGCTCTACATCGGCACGCAGCATGGGGTGTGGCGCGTCCCGTACCGTGCGGGCGATCGCAGTGCGACCAGGGCACCCACGCGACTGGCGGCGGTCCGTTCGGCCAGTAGCGGCGGCGCGCATCGCACGACGACCGTCGCGCGCGCGGGCGACAACCTGTACGCGAGCGTCGGTTCCTCATGCAACGCATGTGAGGAAACGGACCCGACGCGCGCGACCATCCTGGAGATGTCGCTGGGTGGCGGCGGCGTGCGCCCACGGGCGATCCACATCCGCAACGCGATCGCGCTCGCACCGGATGCGACGACGGGTGACGTCTGGGCAGGCGTCGCGGGCCAAGACGAACTCGAGCACGGGCATCCCTATGAAACCTTTGCCGCATTCACGCGGCATGCCGGAACGGCGGATTACGGCTGGCCATACTGTTACGAGAATCGCAAAGCGACGCAGCCGGGACACGACTGTTCGCACACCGCAGTCGCCGACGCCGTCTTCCCGGCCTACGAGACTCCGGTCGGCGCCGTCATTTACCCCTTGCACGCGGCCGGACCCTACGCGTTTCCGGCGGCGTACCGCGGCGGCGCGTTCGTTGCGCTGCACGGCTCGTGGCACAAACCACTCGTCCAACCGCGCGTCGTATTCGTGCCGCTGCACGACGGTGCACCGGCGAAACCCGTCGACTGGAACGATCCGAGCACGCAGTGGTCGACGTTCGTCGATCGCTTTCAGGAGCCGGACGGCGCGCGTATCGGTCGCCCGACAGGCGTCGCCGTCGGACCACAAGGCAGTCTCTTCGTTGCCGATGACGAGGCCGGGGTCGTTTACCGAATTCGTCCCACGGCAGGCCGGGCCGGTCGCTAACGGCGTCCGAGCGAAAGCGTCACTTCGCGCGGCGCGAACTCGCGCGCCAAGATCGGGTCGGAGAGCCGCGCACCGAACGCGTTTTGGAGCCCCAGGCGGGCGGCGAGCAGCGTCCCAAGTGGTATTGCGAGCTCTGCATCGCCGAGCGCAATTGCACGCGGTGCCAGAGCGTTGTTCGCACCCAAGAACGTCGTCCCCAGGCGCACGTCGATGTCCGCGCGACCGCGATACTCCACGCTGATGCGCGCTTTGGCGGACGCCTCGCCGGCGAGCTGCGTGAACGCGATAAGGGGCAGCCCGTCGAGGTCGCGTGCGACCGGTTGCGGCGCACCGAACGCGTATGCGCGTGCGAGATCGATCGAGGCAAGTCCACCGAAACCGCCGAGCGGCGCGTGCCGTTCCAGGCCGAGGACAATTCCCGTCGAGCGGGCTTGCGCGAGCGCGGCAAACGTATGGTATCGGCGCAACGCGTACGCGGCGACGAACGCGCGGTCGTTCGTGTCGAGCCGGACGTCGGCCGACGCGCGGTAGCCGAACGACGTCTCGGGCGGCCGCAAGCTCTCGCGCGCACTTTGCGTCGCGGCGGCGAGCGTCGCGACGGGCGCGGTCGCGTAGGCGCTGCCCGCACTGAGGCGCAGCGTCACGTGGTCCGTCGCCCGCACCGCTAGCGTCGCGTGCGGATCGTTGCGGCGCGCGAGCGCCGTTCCACCGCCGTAGGCGTCGCCGAGCTCGAGCCGCACGTCGCGCGCCAGTTGCAAGCTCGTGCGCAGCGTCACGGTCGAGTACGTTTGCCCGGCGGACGCATTTGCGAGCGAGGCGGACTCCGTGCGCCGGTCGTAGCCGAGCGCAATGCGGTTCTCGCCCGACGGGACGTCGAGTAGGATTTGCGTGCCGCCCACGCGATCGACTTCGGCGGGATCGCGCGCGGCGCTGCGATAGGTTCGCGCTTCCAAAGTCGCGCTGCCCAGTTTGGTCTGCAAGTCGGCCGCGGCGACGGGCGCGACCGTATCGGCGGACTGCGCCGAATAGGACGCGAGACCGAGTGACGTCGCGCCAGAAAACGCGTAGCGCGCCTTGGCGATCTGGGTGCGATCCGCACCACCTCCCGTGATCGCCTCCGTCAGGACGCCGACGCGCCCAAACGTTCCGGAAAAGCGCGCGTGCTGGAAACTTCCGAAGGCCGAATCGTAGCCGGCCTCGAGCCCGCCCGTTGCGCCGGGTTCGATGGCCGCTGTGCGGTAATCGACCACCCCCCCGATCGCATCGCGCGGGGTATCGGATTGTGCCGCAGCCAGACCCGGCGCCACGTCGACCTTCGCGAGCGGCAACGCGCTTTCGAAGGGCAGGGCCGTTCCGCGGGCAGCACTCGCGGCGAGCGGTATCCCGTCGATCTCGGCACGCGAGTCGTTGCGGCTCGTACCGTCGACGATCGCGGCAGAGGTCGTATCGCCGGCAACGACGTCGACTTCGGGTGCCGCCGCGAGCGCGTGCGCGACGTACGGATCATCCGCAGGCGAGGCCGCGGGCTCGATCGACTGCGCCGCAGCGCGCGTGCCGGCGAGGTCCGTTGCAACGACGCGCAGATCCAAGAACATCGGCGCGGCAGTCGTCGCACCGATCGCGACCGCCGTCTCGAGCGGCGCGAAGCCGCTGCGCGTGACGCGGACGTCGTAGCGACCCACGGGCAACGCTTGGAGCGTTGCAATCCCCGCGGTTCCGGTCGTCGCGCTGCGCGTCGTCGGGCCGTCGGCCACGACGAGCGCGTCCGCAACCGGGCGGCCATTGGCGTCGCGTACGACCGCCGCGATCGCACCGGGGCCGAGCAGCGTCGCCGCGCGCGCGCAAACGGCCGTGGCCAAGAGCACGGCGCAACACACGATCGTGCGAACGAGCAAGATGCGCAACCGTCATCCTCTACGCCGCCGGACCGGCACGCTCATGTCCGGCACAAGAAAGCGGCCACGCGGTTCGCCCGACCTCACTGCGTACGCAGGCGGCGCAGCGCGTCGCCTGAAAAGTCGCCGAGCGGCGAGCCGTCCCGGCGTTCCACGCGCCAGTCGACGATATCGTCGTCCTCGAGCGTGACGCGGTCGCCGACCGCGAGATTCGCAATCGCACGCGTCGCAGACGTCACGACGGCCGACATCCGCGCAACGCTCCAACTTTCCACGCGCAGCCACAGATACTCCGTCCCGGCGTCGTCGGTCGTGAAGCCCTTCTTGACGAGCACGACGTCGTGCGTCCGTTCGCGGTGCGTGAAGGCGTCGCGCGCTTCACTGAGGCGGTTGCGCGCGATCCGCGTCGCTTGCGCTAAGGCGGCGCTGATTGCCTCGTCGTCCGCTACGCCGATGCCGAGCGCGACGATCGCGTCGCGCACCGACGTTTGGTCGAGGTTGCCACCCGGTGCGACGACGCTCCAATAGACGTCGTTGGACCCGTTGGCAGCGAGCGCGAGGCGCGCTTTCCCGCTGCGCTTGGCTTCGAGTTCGGTTGCGAACGCGTGCGCGACGTGCAGGCGCGTCACGTCGAAAAACGGTGGCACGTCCCACGGCTCTGCGAGCGGCGGACGCGCGTCGACCACCGCCTGCGCGAGGCCGGCGAGCAACATGCCGATATTTCCCGCAGCTGCGGGCACGCCGGCGAGCTCCAATTCGAAGAGACCGTATTTGTTGAGCCCGAGCGTCGTCGTGCGTTGCAGGCCGGCGGTATCCGACGAACTCAGGATCGCGACGTGGTTTTTGATCGATCCGAGCATGAAGCCGTCGAGCGGATTCTCGAGAATCCACTTCGGAACGAGCCGCAGCGTCCCCGAATCGTAAACGACGCCACCGGACGCGCTCGCCATCGTCGCCGCGAGCACGAGTAAGCCCCACGGTGCGCGCGGATCGAGGGCCGCCCCGTCGCCCGCGGCGACCAGCATCGCATTGGTCGCTCCTGCGAGCCGCCGGTTCTCGCCGGCATCGGCGATCCCGACAATCTCCGGGCTCGGCAGTTGCGAGCGCAGCGTTTCGATGGGGATGGTCCCCATCCGGCCGTGCTCGACGATCCACGCGCGCAGTTCGACTGCCGGCGGCGGCCCCTTGGCGAGCGCTTCGAGGACGCCGTTGAGCGCCGGTCGCGCGTCTTCACCGAGCCGCGCGTCACCTGCGACGAAGAGTGCGTAGGAGAGTTTGGGGGGAATGTTCCAGATCGACATGCTGCGGGTCTCCTCGGACATTGCGTTACGTATGTATGGTCGCGCCCCGATCGTTGCTCGAGATGTTCGCGCTCGATCGTGGCTCACCGTCGTGTGCCGAGCTGCGAAGCATTCACGGCGGCGCTGCCGAATCGTGCGGATTACGTATTATAGAATGCAGCGAGTACGAACCCGTTCGGTCGCGTTGATGCGACCGCAGGTCCGCGACGCATGACTGCCGGCGCGCTCCTGACGACGCTGCTCGCCGCGATCATCGCGCTCGCGTTGCTTGCAAAGAAACTCCGCGTACCGTACCCGATCGTCTTCGTCATCGGCGGCGCCCTCCTCGGACTGATTCCCGGCACGCCAACGATAGCGCTCGAGCCGAACCTGGTGTTTCTGTTGTTTTTGCCACCGCTGATCTTCGGCGACGGCTGGACGACCGACGTGCGCGCGTTTCTGCGTTACCGCGAGCCGATCTTGCTACTGGCGATCGGGCTCGTCATCTTCACGACCGTGTGCGTCGGGTATGCGGCCCACCGGCTGATCGGATTTCCGCTCGCGCTCGGCTTCGTGCTCGGCGCGATCCTTTCACCGACCGACGCCGTCGCGACCGAAGCCATTGCCGACGAACTCAACCTGCCACGCAGGCTCGCGGCAATCATCGCGGTGAGTCGCTGGTCAACGACGCGTCTGGCCTAGTCATCTACGCGTTCGCCGTCACTGCGGTGCTCACGGGAACGTTCTCGCTCGGCAGCGCGATCCTGCAATTCTTCTACGTCGTCATCGTCGGCCTCGGGGTCGGAATCGGCGGGAGCATGATCTTGACGCGCGTCATCGGCTGGATCCGCGCGAGCGGACTCTCCGACGAGTTGATCGCGGTCTCGATTTCGCTCGTCACGCCGTTCGCGCTGTACGTGCCCGCGGATGCGCTGCACGCGTCGGGTGTGCTCGCAGCGATGAGCGGCGGCATGATCCTCAGCCGCAAATCGAGCGAAATCTTCGACGCAGATAGCCGCCTCGCCGCGAGTTCGGTGTGGAACCTTCTGTTCTTTACGTTCAACGGGGCGGCGTTCGTGCTGATCGGATTGCAGTTGCGTTCGATCCTGGGGGCGCTGACCATCTACTCACCGGGAACGCTCGCGGTGTGGTCGCTCGGTATCGCGGCCGTCGTCATCCTGGCGCGCTACGTGTGGGTCTTTGCGAGCGCCCGTGTGCGGCTCTTGGCCCCGAACCGCGTCCGCAGACGCGAAGGGCCCGATGCGCCGTGGCAAGCCTTGTTCATATCGGGAACCGCCGGTATGCGCGGGGTCGTCTCGCTCGCGGCGGCGCTCGCACTGCCCGTGCACTTCCCGCAACGCGACCTGATCCTCTTCATCGTCTTCGTCGTGATCGTCGTAACGCTCGTCGGCGAGGGACTGTTGCTGCCGGTTCTGATCCGGCGCCGGAACTTCGTCGAAACGGACGACGCGACGGCGCGCGGCGTGGCCCTCGCTCGCGTACGCATCGCGGAGGCGGGACGCGCACGAATGCGCGAACTCGAAACGTCGTTCACCTCCGCGGCGGAATGGGAAGTCGTCGGTCGCTTGACGGCGGATTACGAACAGCGCATCGCACATTTTCGGATGCACGTCGACGGGACGTTGGATGCAGCTCTCGATACGACGCAGCACGAGATCGAAGCGCGACTGCGGGCGGAGGCCTATCGCGTCGAGCGAGAGACGCTGAGGGCGTTGCGCGCGTCGGGCGAGATTACGGACGAAGCGTACCGGCACGTCGAGTTCGGGATCGATATCGCTGAGTCGCGACTGGAATGATGGGCGTTAATCCGCAATACGCGCGGTACGTCGCGTTCATAGGTTCCGCGTATCCTCGCTCGGATGTGCACCGTCGATGCCTCCGGGCTGCTCGATCGCACCGCTTCGACGCGCGACGTCGCGTCGATTGCGGCGACCATCGCGCGCTTCGGCTCGGGCGCCGTCACGTTCGCGCGGCGGCACGGCATCCGCATCGCGCCGCTTCACCCCGCGCAACGCTATCGCGACGCGTCCAAGGCACTCCGGCGCCTGGGCGTCGACGTCGATGCCTGGCCGGTGCCACCTGCGGGACTGTTCGTTGTCGAGGAACGCACGGTGTATTTGCGGTCGGCAACGCCGATGACCGTGGCCCACGAGTTCGCCCACGGACTCGACTGCGCGCTCGGCGGCGGCGTGTACCGCAGCGGGTTCGACAGCTCGATCCGCCGCGCGTTCGCGGCGACGCGCGGCTTCGTGACGCCGTACGCGGCGACGGGACTCGACGAATATTTCGCCGAGTCCCTGCGTGCCTACGTCGAGGTGAACGATGCCGCTTCGCCGTGGCCGGCGGCGACGCGCGAACGGCTCGCCGCCGTCGACCCAGCGATGTATCGATTCGTCGAGGCCCTTTTTACATTCGACTTTAGCGCGACTTGAGGAGATCGGCGTCGTTTCGCGGCAACAGCGCCATCACGGCATTCGCATTATCGTCGTTGAAATAGATGCGCGTCGTTTCGGATGATGTGCCGGTTGCTGCGACCCCGAAGATCGCGCCCGTTGCACCGCGGTCGACGAGCACGTTCCCTTTGATGCGCCCGCGCGGCGAGATCTCGATGAGTCTGTTGTCGCCCGTGTTCCCCACGACGAGGCGTCCGTTGAAGAGGAGCGCTGCGCTAATGGGTGCATTGAGCGGCGCTCCCGCGTAGACAACTCGCGCCGCGGCACCGGCGGGACCGGCGAAACCGGCGGGTGTCACGCGGATGCCGCCGGCGGGAACGTTACCGGGCGCACGAATCGCGACGACCCGGTTTGCATTTCCGTCGACAACGTACAACACGTCGCGCTTCGTATCGTACGTCAGACCTGACGGCGCCAAGATGCTGCCTGGCACGCCGTGATTGACGCTGAAGCCACTGACGATCTTGTCGAACGTAAAGCCGGCCGTAGTGATGTTGATGCGAACGATGCTGCCGTCGTTTGCATTGCTCTCGTAGAAGGCAGCACTGCCGCGCGGCCCGGCTTTGCCACTGAACGCCTCTCCCCACGCTCCCTGCCACGGAAACGTGTTGAGCGCGGTGATTAGCGCCCCCGCAGGACTCACGATCGGATTGTCGTTCGCATCGAGCGCGGCGATCCATAACGCTCCCGTCGAGCCGAGTGCGATCGCGGCACAGCCCGTGAGCCGCGGATCGCCGATGAGGTGGCGCGGTCGCGCGCCCGGCTGCGGCGAGAGCACCTCGACCGTCGTGCCCAGGCCTTGAATGTTGAGCGCGTCGTTGAAATTACAGACGACGAGGTCGCCCGCTTTCAACCCGCCGGCCGTCACGGGAGATACTGCAAGACCGTACGGATTTTGATCGCCGTTGAGCGGATCGATCGTCGACCCGATCGTGACGAGCCGATTGAAATGGTTGAGAATGGACGGGGCCACGGCTTCGGCGGCATCGTCGCTGGTCTGCGCCAGCGCAAACGTGCACGTCGCCGCGAGCGTCGCGGTCGCAAGTGCGGCCACGCGTGCCAATTGGAAAAACATAAACGTCTCCCTCATCGAGACGATACGGTAATCGCATCGCCAAGGCCAAGGTAAGCGCCCAGTCTGAGGAAAGTCTGAAGAACGCCGCTCGCCCCGGTGCGGCGCGCGGAGTTCGCCACGATGGAGAGGCGTTCGCCCAGTTCCGGACACAACTCTCGATCGCGGGAAGCCTCGAAGGGTTGACGTTCGTCGGCGGCTCGATGTTCAACTCGACTTAATTGACGACATGGCGGTCGTTGGTCGAACCGACTTTGTTGTCACTCGACCACAAATGTGGTATATTGTGGAAGCATGCTTACCGAGCCACCGAAGCTCTTCGGAACCGCGACGCGAACGAAGATTCTCGTCGGCATTGCGCTGCTCGACGAGTCCTATCCGCGCGAACTCGCGCGTGTATTGGAGCTCCCGCTGATGAGCGTGCAGCGCACCGTGAACGAACTGGACCGCGAAGGCGTGACTGCGAGCCGACTCGTCGGCGTGCAACGACAAGTTCGGCTCAACCCGCGTTACTTCGCCTTGACACAGCTACGAGCACTCCTCCAACGTCTTGCTGAGTCGATGCCAACGGAGCGAAAGTCGATCGATGCGCTGCGCCGACGTCCACGCCGCGCCGGAAAGGCTATCTAACATCGCGATTCACGAAGAATCGTCTCTAAGCGACGTCGCCTTCGCGGTATGCACCGCTCTGCATCGCGCCGGGACGACCGCCGTGCTGACCGGCGGCAGCGCCGCAGCGTTTTACGAAATGGACCTTCGCTCGATCGAGCTCTGGAGCAAACGCGAACGCATGCTCGCGAAATTCAACGAATTCGCACGCGATATCTAGCTTGCCTTACGCCGACCGTTTAGCGCTGCGGTCGCGGTCGCTGCCGATCGCCCAGACGAGCGCGATCAGTAGAAAGTTTGCGACGAGCGAACTGCCGCCGTATGAGAAGAACGGCAGCGTTATGCCGGTGAGCGGGAAGAGGCCGAGCACACCGCCGATGATGATGAACACTTGGAAGCCGAGCGTCGCGGCGAGTCCGCTTGCGAGTAACTTCGCGTAGAGGTCCGGCTGCGCTTGCGCGACGCGCAGCGCCCGCACGAGCGTCACGAGAAATGCGCCGGCGAGCACGATGCCACCGAGCGCACCGAATTCTTCGCTCCACGCAGCGAAGATGTAGTCGGTGCCGACCGCCGGGATGTAGCCGGGATGTCCGAGACCATAGCCCGTGCCGAAGAGACCACCCGACGCGAGCGAAAACAAACTCTGCAACGCTTGATAACCGCGCCCGAGCGGGTCGGCGAACGGATCGCGCCACACGGCGAAGCGGGCGATCACATACGGATAGTGCCGGGCGGCAAACCACACCGCAAGCGCGAAGAGCGCGGCGCCCCCGGCGATGAGATCGATGCGGCGCGTCGCGACGTAGAGCATCGCGGCGAAAGTTGCGAGTAAGAGCGACGCCATCCCGATGTCGCGTTCGAAGACGAGGATCGCCATCGATGTCGCCCAGCCCAGAAAGAGCGGCCCGAGGTACTTGAGATTTGCGCGAATCGACCACGGCTTCGCAGCCGCGATCACGTCGGCGGTCTCGGCAAGATAGCCTGCCATGAAGAGGACGATAAAGAGTTTGATGAGCTCGACCGGTTCGTATTGCACGGGCCCGACGCGAATCCAGAGCTTTGCTCCATTGACCTCTTGACCGAACGCCGCCACGAGCAGAAAAAGCACGATCGAGCCCAGGACCCACACGTACTTGTACGCTGCCAAGCGCCGGAACGCGTCGAACGACGGACCCGCAGCGATCACGAGCGCAAGCGAAAGCGCGAGCCAGATTTCCTGTTTGTGCGCGAGTTCGCTCGAGAGCCGTGCGATCGTGGCGAGGCCCAGCGCCGAGACGAGGACGGCCAGTGCCGGCAAGAGATCGTCGCGCCGCGCGTCGAGCGGCGAGCGCAGCACCCAAGCGAACGACCCGGCGGCGAGCAGGCCGAGCACCCACGGCGGACCGAGCGACGCGCGCGGCGCGAGTGAGAGCGCGAACCCGCCGATCCCGAGCGCAAGCGCCATCGGGACGATGCGGCTAAGGACGATTCGGAGTCGAAACGTTCGAAGGCCGGTCAAACGAACCCGCGTGCAGCGCGTACGAACCAAAGGACAAGAGCGCGACGATCAACATTCCCAATGCAACGAGGACGCGAATCCCCGCGCGCGGCGCGCCCCTGCGCAGCGTTGGCGCCATGCCGAGCAGATCGCGCCCGACGACGATCGTGAGATCGTCCACCACCCCGCGCGAGCGTGCCGTCGCCAGCACGCGCGCGACGACGTCGGCGGCGGTATCGCTCTGCACGAGCACGTCGCCGAGCTCGTCATCACCGAGCGCACGATGAACGCCGTCCGTGCACAGCACGAGCTGATCTTCGGCGAGCAATTCGACGTGTGCGATCGACGCCTCGAGCTTCGCCTGGGTGCCCAGTGCGCGCCACAACAGTCCGCGCATGTGCGGCTTCGCCGGCAGGTTCGTCTTCGTGCTGGTGACCGCAGCGTCGGCGAACATGGCGTCGTCGACGGTGAGCATTTCGAGACGGCCCAAGCGTAGCAAGTACGCGCGAGCGTCACCGACGTGTCCGACGAGCGCATGTTCGCCGACGACGAGGACCGCGGTGAGCGAGGCGCCGCTGCCGACGAAATCTTCGTGGCTGCCGGAGTCCGCGAAGAGGCGCGCGTTCGCGTGGTCGAGCGCGGCGAGCAAAATCGTGCGCAAGCTGCTCGGCGACGCGCTGCGGCCGTACGAGCCGACGCGATGACGGCGACGCAGGTAGTCGCGTAAGCTGCCGATGGCGGACTGCGCGGTGGGGGCACTGCGGCCGACGTGGCCGAACCCATCTGCCACGGCGAGCAACATGACGCTCGGGGCGATGCACTCCGCGAGGTGCGCGTCGCTCTGCTGACGCCCGTGCAGTCCGAGTTCGCCACTGGCCGCTACTTCCACGGGACCACTCCGCAAAAGACGATGCGCGACATACCGATATCGATCTCGTCCCCGTCGCGCAGCGGCACGAAACCGTCGATGGGCCGCGCGTTGACGAGCGTTCCGTTGCGACTATCGAGATCGCGAACGCTCGGAACACCGTCCTGGAGATCGATTCGTGCGTGCAATCGGCTCACTTGCGCATCGGGAACGACGAGCGTCGCGGTCGGCGAGCGGCCGATCGTAATCGGCAACGACGCGCTGACCGTGCGCGTCCGACCCTCTTCCTCCACGCGCAACACCACCGCCTGCAGGACCGCCACCGCATCGTCGCGTTGCCGGCGCCGTCGCGGCAGCGCGGCGACCAAGAAGACCGCCGCGGCCGCGACGACCGCAACGCTCGCCTCGCGCGGACTAGCCGTTAGCACCGGCATCCGCTTCGACAACGAGTTCGCTGTCGCCGAGCGTGAGCACGTCGCCGCAGTCGAGCGTGCCCGCGTCGACGCGCCGGCCGTTGAGCAGCGTGCCGTTGGAGGAATCGAGATCGCGAAAGTGCGGCGCGCCAACCGCAACGATCCGCACGTGACGCCGCGATGCACGCGGATCCGCAAGCACGAGCGCGCACCCAGGATCGCGCCCGATAACCACATCGCCGTCGAGCGCGACGCGCGCGTCCGGCGGAACGCCTTTGCGCACGCGCAACACCAGCCGATCGGGTTCGGGCCGCGCGAAGCTTGCGATGACGACCGTTCCGCTCGCGACCGTGGCGTCCGCTTCGGCCACGACGGCTGGCGGGCTCTGTGGACGGCCCGAACGCTCGGCGAGTCGCGCGAGCATCGCCGTCCACTGCCGCTCTAGGTACGGAATTTCGGGTTCGAAGCGCGCGTAGTCGCTCGGGTGCAAGCGAACCGTAAAGCGGCGCCCAGCGCGGCTCACCGTCGCGCCGCCGGCTTCGAATGTGCCCACGAGCTTGCGCGCGATCTGGACCGGTTCGAGCGCGCTCGGAAAGGCGATGGCGAACGCCCGCTCGACGGTATTCGCGCACATTGCTTCCAAGCGCTCGAAGGGATTGGGCATCACGCGAGCCGCGCGAGCGACGCGATATAAAACCCGTCGCGACCGTCGATCCCCGGTGGCACGATGAGGTCGCCGTTTCGCGCAAAGGTTCCGTAACGTGCCGGGAGCGGCGTACGGGCAAACGCCGCTCCCGAAGCCAGAAATGCGTCGACGATTTCGACGCCCTCGCGCGCATCGAGCGAGCAGACGCCGTAGACGAGTCGGCCTCCGGGCGCGGTACGGAGCGCGGCGGCGCGCAAGAGTGCCGCCTGCGTTTGCGCTAAATGCGCGCCATCCTCGGGTCGCTTACGCCAGCGCGCCTCCGGATGGCGCCCGAGTACGCCGCTCCCAGAACACGGCGCGTCGAGCAACACCGCATCGACGCAGAGATCGGCTGCGGCCTCCCGCGCATCACCGAGCACGCGTGCCGCGACCGTCACACCGGCGCGTTCGAGCGTTTCCTCCAGGACCGCCATTTTCTTGGGGTCGCTGTCGACGCAGATGAGGCTTCCGCGGTCGTTCATTCGCCCGGCGATCTGGACGGTCTTATTCCCGCGACCGCTGCAAAGCTCGAGGACGCTTTCACCCGGGAGCGGTGCCAGGACGTCCACCGGAATCGCCGCTGCCTCGCCCTGCATGGCCCAGCGTCCCTCCTCGTCGTCCATGACGACGCCGCTCTCAAGGAGTAACGTTTCGGGGACGTAGGGCGAAGGCCTCGTTACCACGCCGCGCTCCGCGAGCAGCGTCGCGACGGTCGCCGTATCGCTGCGCAACGTATTGACGCGCACGGCTGCGCGCGGCGCCGCGTTGATGCCTGCGAGCGCCGCTTCGCTCGCTCCGCCGAGCGCACGCACGAACTGAGCGGCGATCCACGTCGGGACCGAATATGCCGTCCCCAAATAATCGGCCTCGCTTGCGAAGTCGCCTCGTTCCGGCACGCGTGGGCCATCGGCGAGCATGCGTCGCAGCACCGCGTTGACGAGTCCCGCCGTACCGCGATGCCCGTGACGCCAGGCCAGATTCACCGTCTCGGAGACAGCCGCATGATCGTCCACGCCCGACATGAAACGCAGCTGATAGACGCCCAGGCGCAGGACGTCGGCGATCGTCGCGACGAGCGGTTTGTCCCGGCCGCCGACGTAGGGCGCGAGTTCCCAATCGATGAGGCGGCGTCGTTTGATGGAACCGTATGCGAGCTCCGCTGCGAAACCGCGATCGCGCGAATCGAGTTCCGCGCGACGCGCGCGCACGTTGAAGGCCGCTTGCGCACCGCGCGCCTCGGGGCCGAAGACGTCGCGCACGACCTGATAGGCGACTTCACGCGCACTCGACTTCGTCGCAGTCGTCGTGCCGGTGCTCATAAGGGCAGCACGGGCGGCACGTCGTTCGCGATTCGCTGGGCATATGACGCGCCATCCATTTCGCCGCGGCTGGGCGCGACGAGCCGCTTGACGAGGATCGCGCCATCGCCACAGCGCACGACGAGCGCGCCTTTCGCTACCTGCGAACGCAAGATAGCACCGGGTAAGGCGGTGCCGCGCGCCGTTTCGAACGCAGCTTCACCGGTCGCAGCGAGCGCATCGACCGTGACGAGTTTGACGACGGCCTCGCCAATCGTCGCACGCGCCAGCGGTTGCGGCGCGAGAGAGCGCACGATGTCGACGATGCGCTTCGCGGGCCACGTCCAGTCGACGATGAGATCGTCTTTGGCGAGCGGTCGCGTCAGCGTGCGCGCGACCTCTTCTTCGGGCGCGAGCCCTCGTTGCGGTATGCGCGCGAGCGTACCCGCCGCGAGCGCGCCACACGCGCGGCCGAGCAACGCCGCCCCGAGCGCTGCAAAACGATCGTGCAGCTCTCCGTACGTTTCGCGCGGAGCGATCGGAGAACGCTGCTGCAGCAAGATGTCGCCCGTATCCATGCCCGCATCCATGAGGATGATCGTCACGCCACTGGCCGTCACGCCGTCGCGAAGCTGCGATTGCAACGGCGTCGCGCCGCGGTAAAGCGGCAGGAGGCTCGGATGCACGTTGAGCGCACCCAAGCGCGGCAGATCGAGCACTGCCTGCGGTACGATCTTCCCATACGATGCGACGGCGTACACGTCGGCGTTCGCCGCGGTCAGCTCCGGCAGAACATCACGCAGCTTCGCTGGTTCGAGCGTCGGAATGCCGAGCTCGTGCGCGGCACGTTTCACCGGCGTCGCTTGCAACTTCTGCCCACGGCCGGCGGCCCGGTCCGGCTGCGTAATGACGAGCGCCGGGGCGACGTGTTCTGCGAACGAACGCAACGCCGGAACGGCGAACGGGCTCGTCCCGAAAAAGACGCCGCGCAGCTTGCGTGTCATCCCAGTCAGGCAGGGTTCGCCGTCAGGCGAACCCTGCAGAGGCGGCTTCAGCGTTTCGCTCGGGCGCGGCGCCCTCGACCTGCACCTCGGCGAGCGCTTCTTTCTCTTCCTCCGTGACGGCGGGCCGCACGTTCTGCGCCTTGTCGATGTAGAGAACGCCATCGAGATGGTCCATCTCGTGCTGCAGGCAGCGACCAAAAAGCCCCGTCCCGTCGAGTTCGACCTTGTTCCCGTGCCGGTCGAGCCCCGCGCAAACGACGCGCTCGTGGCGCTTGAGATCGCCGATCATCCCAGGCACGGAGAGGCAGCCCTCGATCGAATCGATTTCCCCCTCGGTCACGGTGAACTTCGGATTGACGACGACGAAGGGGCCGTGCTCGCCCGCCTCGTCCCGAAGGTCGACCACGAAGAGGCGTTTGGGAATATTGACCTGCGGCGCGGCCAGGCCGATGCCCGGCGCGTGGTACATCGTCTCGAACATATCGTCGATGAGCTGCTGGAAAAGCGGGTCGTGTAGCTCCTGCGGATGGACCTTCTTCGCTACCTTACGCAGCGTCGGATGACCGTCGGTCATGATCTCGCGAATGTACGGCACGACCCAATTATAACCCGAAACCCGCCGGAAGGCTGCAGCAATTGCCGCCGGGTGCTTGCTCCCTCTGCCGGCGATCAGAGAATGTATGTGCTGAGGTTGGCGCTGTCGACGATCTCGGAGAGCCGCACCCGCACGTACTCGGCGTCGACCACGACCGTGCCGGCGTCCTCGGGCGCCGCGTAGGACACGTCTTCCAGAAGCCGCTCCAGCACCGTGTGCAACCGCCGAGCGCCGATGTTCTCCGTCTGTTCGTTGACACGCATCGCGTAGGTCGCGAGCTGTTCGATGCCGTCGGGTGCGAAGTGCAGCTCGACGCCCTCCACCGCGAGTAGCTGCGTGTACTGCTCCGTGAGTGCATTGCGTGGCTGCGTCAGGATGGTCTTGAAGTCGTCGATGGAGAGCGAGTCGAGCTCGACGCGAATCGGGAACCGGCCTTGCAGCTCGGGAATGAGATCGGAAGGCTTACTCATGTGAAAAGCGCCGGCCGCGATGAAGAGGACGTGGTCCGTCTTCACGGATCCGTGCTTCGTATTGACGGTGCTGCCTTCGACGATCGGTAAAATGTCGCGCTGCACGCCTTCGCGCGAGACGTCGGGGCCGCGGCCCTCGCGGCCGGCGACCTTGTCGATCTCGTCGATGAAGATGATGCCGTTCTCGCCCGCGCGGCGGAGCGCCTCACGCTTGACGGCATCCATGTCGACGAGTTTCGCCGCTTCCTCTTGTGTGAAGATGCGGCGCGCTTCGGCGACCGTCACGCGCTTGCGCGTTTTCTTCTTGGGCAATAGGCCGCCGAGCATCTCGCCCATGTCCGCGCCACCGCCGCCCATCGCGGGATCCATGCCGCCGAGCATACCGATCGGCAGCTGCGGCGATTCTTCCACCTCGATGTCGACGAGTCGCACGTCGTAGAATCCGCGTTCGACGTCGGAACGCGCTTGGTCGCGGATCGTCTTCGCATTCTCGGGCGGCGCGGTTGCGGGCGCCGTGGGACTTTGCTGCGGGGTCTGCTGCGCGAACGTGTTGCCGAAGATCGATCCGAGCGACTGCGCGAACGCATTCATGGGCTGCGCGACGCCGGGCGCCCGGGTCTCCGGGAAGAGCAGGTCGACGACGCGTTCCACGGCAGCGTCGTCCGCGGCCTCCGCGACTTCGGCCCGCCGTTCGTCCTGCACCATGCGAATCGCCGCCTCGACGAGGTCCCGGACCATCGACTCGACGTCGCGCCCGACATACCCCACCTCCGTGTACTTCGTCGCCTCGACCTTGACGAACGGCGCGCCCGCGAGCGTCGCGAGCCGCCGCGCGATCTCCGTCTTGCCGACGCCGGTCGGGCCGATCATCAGAATATTCTTCGGGATGATCTCGCCGCGCATCTCGCCGGCAAGCTGCTCGCGGCGATAGCGATTGCGCATGGCGATCGCGACCGCGCGCTTCGCCGCGGCCTGACCGACGATATACCGGTCGAGCTCGGCGACGATTTGGCGGGGCGTGAGTTCGTGGTTCGAGGAATTCATCGAAAGGTAGACTTCGACGTTGAGGGACCCGTCCCGTTGCGCCGTGGCCGTATGGGCGCCTGAAGCGGGCTCTAGCGCCTTCTTCGCGGCGAGGTTGGCGGAGCATCGTTCGCGTACCCTACGAGTTGAGCGTGATCCGCTATAGATGCCTCCGTTTGCCGATAGACATACTGAGGCGGTCGATTCTACAGAAGGCGTTTTCCGGAAAGCTTGTTCCGGGAAACGCAACCGGCGCTTTGATGCAATTGCCTCAATCTTGCGTTCTTCCGGACGACGCCTTGGTATGACGCGGGACCAAATGCAGCTGGACGCGATCGCAGATGCCGTCGGCTCGATCGAAAGGTATCGCGCTGACACCGATACCATCGTGCATGGCGACGATGTTATGAATGGGTTCGTGTTCCACGTGCTTGCTAACATCGGTTCGAATGCTGCAAAACTCAGTGCTTCGCTGCGTGCCCGCCATGCCGATATACCGTGGCAAGAGGTCATCGCGCTGCAAGTGTTCTCTACTTTCGATGGTGCACGCGACGCGGAAGCCCTTAAGGTAGCAGTACGCGATACGCTACCGCAATTCAGTGCGCACCTGTTCGAGCTGGCGCGGGATGCCGCGAAGGCAAATGCCGTGACCGCAGAACCAGCAGAGCCAAAAGAGGCGGACTGCGACTCCGACAGTAACCGGAATGGCACGATTACCCTTGCCGACATTCGTGCGCGACGCCCGGAGATCGAGCGTATCGCCGCCGAATACGGGGCCTCGAACGTCCGCGTTTTCGGCTCTGTTGCGCGCGGTGACGCTAAACCGTATAGCGATATCGATTTCCTGGTGGACATGGAGCCGGGTCGAAGCTTGTTCGACCTCGGCGGCTTGCAAATGGACCTTCAAGAACTTTTTGAACGGCCCGTCGACGTCGCTCATCCGCGGCAAGGCCCGTTCCGCGATCGAATCACGGCCGAGGCAGTCTCACTTTGAGGGCTGATCGCGAGCGGCTTGAAGATATACGAGCTGCCATCGCGGTGATTGAAACATACGGGCCGAAGAGTTTATCTCAGCTGCGCGAGGACGTGCCGGCGCACGACGTTGCAATTCGGAGGCTTCAGATTATCGGCGAAGCCGTCGCGCGGCTCAGTCTTTCACTTAAGTCCGATACGAGGCGGTACCCTGGAATCAAATCGTCAGTATGCGCAACACGACGATTCACGCCTATCATTCGATCGATCTCGGCGTCGTGTGGGAAGTCGTCGATGTGCACCTACCGGTTCTTAAGTCGACGGTCGAACGCATGCTGGAAGAAATGCCATGAACGATTCCACCCGACTGGTAGCCAAACTGTGGAATTACTGCAACGTTCTGCGGGACCACGGACTCTCGTACGGCGATTATGTCGAGCAGCTCACGTATCTGCTCTTCCTTCAGATTGCAGCTTCACTCTCCGCCGGCCGGGAGAGCCATCCGTAGCCAGCTCGTAGGCTAACTCATCGTAGAGGTACGCCATCGTCTCGATGCCGCCGAAAAACTGGCGGAGGTCGAATTTTTCATTCGGCGCGTGAATCGCGTCGTCGGGCAGACCGACGCCGATGAGGACCTGCGGTAAGTGCAGGATGCGATCGAAGCTGGAAACGGGGCCGATCGTACCGCCGGTTCCGATGAAAACGGGCGGCTTTCCGAAACCGCGTTCCATCGCGCGCGCAGCTGCGGCGACGGCGGGATGCTCGCGCGACGTACTGACCGCGCGCGTATCGCCCTCGTCGGAAATCTCGAGGCGCACGCCCGACGGCGTGACGCGCTCGAAGTGTTCGCGCACAACGCGCTTGACGTGCGCGGGGTCTTGCTCGGCGACGAGCCGCGCCGACAGCTTGGCATGCGCGAAGCTCGGAACGATCGTCTTGCCGCCGGGGCCTTGATAGCCGCCGTAGATGCCGTTACACTCCAGCGTCGGGCGTAGCCACATCCGCTCGAGCGGCAGGCGGTCGCATTCGCCGCCCGCGAGCACGTCGACGCCCAGCGCGCGCGCCTCACCCACCGCGTCGAACGGCAGCGCCGCGATCTCGGCACGTTCGTTCGTGCCGAGCTCGCGCACGCCGTCGTAAAACCCCGGAACCACGATGCGTCCGTCGTCATCGCGCACGGTCGCGATCATGCGCGCGAGCGCTTCGATCGGATTGACAACCGCGCCGCCGAAGGATCCCGAGTGCAGATCGCTCGCCGGTCCATGCGCCGTGATCTCCCAGTGTACGAGACCGCGCAGCGAAACGGTCAGCGACGGCACGTCCTCGGCAAACACGGCCGTATCGGAAACGACGACGACATCGCAGGCGAGCCGTTCGCGTTCGCGCGCGAGAAAGGTCTCGAAGCTGGGCGAGCCGATCTCTTCTTCACCTTCCACGACGACCTTCACGTTGATCGGCAACGTGCCGTTAACGCGCAGGTGCGCTTCGATTGCAGCGAGGTGCATGAGCACCTGCCCCTTATCGTCCACCGCGCCGCGGCCGAAGAGCTTGCCGTCGCGTACCGTGCCCGCGAAGGGTGGCGACTGCCAAAGCGCGAGCGGATCTTCGGGTTGCACGTCGTGATGGCCGTAGATCAGAACGGTCGGCGCACCGTGCGCGTGCAGCCATGAACCGTAGGCGACCGGCAGACCGTCCGTTTCGAGCACTGCGGTTTCCGTCAGTCCGGCCGCGCGCATACGCGCGACGACGGTTTCCGCGGAGCGGCGCACCTCGCGATGTCGCGCGGGGTCGGCCGAGACGGAGGGGCACGCGATCCAGGCTTTGAGTTCTTCGAGGTAGCGCTCGCGATTCGCGCGGACGAATTGGGTAACGGCATCGGCAGTGAGCATGAGCGCTGGTTCGACGTGTATCGACGCGGCTCTTCGGCGCGAAGCTCCGCGAAGCGGGTAGCCACCGAGGCAACTAACTTATATGTCCCAGACGAGGACATCGATTCGCATGAGTGACTATAAGGCGACTGCGATCGTCGTGACCGTGCTGCGGGGTTCCGGAATTGGCTCGCCGCGCTCGCGCAGGAATGCCAGATGACCTTGAAGCGCGTTATGCAACCGCTCGACTGCCTCGGCTTCACTCTTGCCGATTCCGATAACGTGAATCCCAAAGTCGGGCGAGGTCGCGCCGTAGCTCCCGTTGTTTGGGTCGTACTCAGTGACGACTGCATGCGTGCCGGCCACTTATTTGATCCCTAGGACGCGAGGAAAGTAACGCACTGAGGACCTCATGACACGACCTCGACGATGATGTCGTCATTCGTGTAGATATCGATCCGCCCGGCGACCTCCAGGGCAGCGCGAGCGATCGCTTCGGCATCGAGCGTACTGTGGCGCACGAGCGCCATCGCGGCGGCCTGGGCGTACGGCCCGCCGCTGCCGACGGCCGCAATGCCTTCGTCGGGCTCGAGCACGTCGCCATTGCCGCTCAGGACGAAGAGATGCTCCGCGGTGCCGACGACGAGCAGCGCCTCGAGGCGGCGTAGCGCGCGATCCTGACGCCAGTCCTTGGCGAGCTCGACCGACGCGCGAACGATGTTGTTCTTGTACTCGGTCAGCTTATTCTCGAACTTTTCGAGCAGGGTGATGCCGTCGGCGGCACCGCCGGCGAAGCCCGCGAGTACGGCGCCACCGGCAATGCGGCGCACCTTGTGCGCGCTGTGTTTCATGATCGTCTTATCGAACGTCACTTGGCCGTCGCCCGCGAGCGCGAGCTTGCCGTCGCGTCGAACGGCGAGGATGGTCGTGGAACGGATGCGCATCCTCGCTTCTATCTCGCGCGAGTCGCAGTTCCATCTCCGCTCAGTGCGAGAGCATGGCCTCCTGCGGCTGCAATGCTTCGCGCCAGGCATCGAGGGCGATGAGCGCGCGCGCGGCGAGCTGCCGGCGGCGCTCGCGCTTATCGCGGATCCGCGGTCCGGCCAGATCGGAGAAATACGACCACGTGACGTTGGCCGGCTGAAAGTCGGCCGTCTGCGCATTTTGGAGGTGCGCGACCACGGCGCCGAGCGCCGTATCGACGGGTACGGGCAGCGCCGTGCGGCCCGTGAGCAGGCGCGCGGCAGCGACGGCCGCGAGCAGTCCGCAGGCCGCAGCTTCGACGTACCCTTCGGCGCCGGTAATCTGACCCGCGAACCACGTGCGCACGCTGCCGCGCAGGCGCAGATCGGGCAGCAGATAGCGCGGCGCGTCGATGAACGAATTACGATGCATCACGCCGAGACGCAGCCATTCGGCAGCGGCGAGACCTGGAAGTTTTCCGAACGCTTCCTTTTGCGCGGGCCATGTCAACCGCGTCTGGAATCCGACGAGGTTGTAGGCGCTGCCGGCCGCATTTTCCTTACGCAATTGCACGACCGCGTATGGCGCCTTACCCGTGCGCGGATCGCGCAGGCCGACCGGTTTGAGCGGTCCGTAGCGCAGCGCGTCCTCGCCGCGGGCCGCCATCTCTTCGATCGGCAGACAGCCCTCGAAGTACGGCACCTTGCCGGCCGAAGCATCGGCTTCGAACGCCTTGGGTTCGTGCTTGGGTAGCGTGCGAAGATCGTCGATGAACCGCAGGTACTCGTCGCGATCGAGCGGGATGTTGAGGTAGTCGTCGCCCTCGCCCTTGTCATAGCGCGACTTCGCATAGAGTTGCCCCAGATCCAGTGAATCCGTCGCAACGATGGGCGACGCCGCATCGTAGTAGTGCAGGCGCGCGCGCCGAGCGCCGTCCGCGAGCGGCACGGCGGCGAGCAGCGCATCGATCGCGTCCGCGAGCGGCGCCGGCGGCAGCGGTCCGCACGCGACGACGGTCGCGACGTGCGGATCGATCGCGCGGACTTCTTCGCGCACGATCCGCACGCGCGCGTGGGCTGCCAGCCGCGACTCGACGCGCTCGGCAAAGCGGTCGCGATCGACCGCGAGCGCGCCGCCGGCCGGAACGGAACACTCGCGCGCGCTCGTAACGATTAGCGAGCCCATCCGCGCGAGTTCTTCTTTGAGCAACCCGACGGCGTTCTCGAGCGCCGCACCGCGCAGCGAATTGCTGCAGACGAGCTCGGCGAAGCGGTCCGTTTTGTGCGCCGGCCCGCGCGCGTGCGGGCGCATTTCGACGAGCTCGACGTCGATGCCGCGCTCCGCCGCCTGCCACGCCGCCTCGCAGCCCGCGAGCCCCGCTCCGATCACCCGCAGCATCCCCCGAACCTCCTTTGGGCGGATCGGCCGAAGGCCGAACGCGAGTGTTGCGCGCAGCGCAACACACTAAACCTCGACGGGTTCGGCTTCGCGCTCCACTGCCGCACCGATTTCGCTGGTATCGTGCAGCTTATCGTTGCTGCACACGAACGTCGGCACGCCGCGCTTCGACTTCGCGACGACGTACGCGCCGCAAACGGGGCACGGCTCGGGGATCACGCGATCCCACGAGACGAAATCGCACGCCGGGTAGTTCGCACAACCGTAGAACGTCCGCCCGCGCCGCGACTTGCGCTCGACGATCTTCCCGCCGTCCTTGGGGCAGATCGCACCCGTATCTTTGAGAATCGGCTTCGTCGTCTTGCATTCGGGATACCCCGTGCACGAAATGAAGCGCCCGAAGCGTCCGGTCTTGATGACCATCGGGCGCCCGCACGTGGCGCAGATCTCGTCCGTCGGCTCGTCCTTGAGCTCGAGCTTGGGAAGCTTCTTCTCCGCCTCTTCGAGCTCGTGCTCGAAGGGACCGTAGAAGCGACGCAGCACGTCGACCCAGTTCTCCGTATTCTCCTCGACGTGGTCGAGCTCGCTCTCCATTTTGGCCGTATATGCGAGATCCATGATGTCGGGGAAGTGCTCGGCGAGCAAGTCGTTGACCGACATACCGATCTCCGTGGGACGGAATCGGCGGTCGAGTTGTTCGACGTACTGACGCGCCTGGATCGTCTCGACGATCGAGCTATAGGTCGAGGGCCGGCCGATACCGTTCTCCTCGAGCGCCTTCACGAGCGTCGCTTCGGTGAACCGCGGGGGGGGTTCCGTGAAGTGCTGCTTGGGTTCGAGGGCTTCTTTCGCGAGATCATCCGCGCGCTCGAGCGCGGGCAGCATGACGCGCGCCGGCTTCGCGTTCGTCGACCCGGTCGCACCGCCCGGCGCCTGCTCGTCGTCGCGCCCCTCCTCGTAGACCGCGGTGTAGCCGGCGAACTTGAGCACGCTGCCCGTCGCGCGAAAGAGGTAGCGCGCGTTGCCGCGCAGCGGCTTCGCATCGATGTCGACCGAGGTCTGATCGTAGACCGCGGCCGCCATTTGCGAGGCGACGAACCGTTCCCAAATGAGCTGGTACAGTCGCAGCTCGTCGCGTTTCAAGATGCCGGCGAGCGAGCCCGGCGTGCGCGTTACCGACGTCGGACGAACCGCTTCGTGCGCATCTTGCGCGCCTTCCCGCACCTTGAATTGGCGTGCGCCACCGTAGAATTGCGGACCGTACGTCGACTCGATGAACCCCTTCGCAGCGTCGCGCGCGGAGTCCGCGATGCGCGTCGAATCCGTACGCATGTAGGTGATGAGTCCTTGCGTGCCTTCGGCGCCGAGGTCGATGCCCTCGTAGAGCGCTTGCGCGGCCTGCATCGTTTTACGAACACGGAACTTGAGCTTGCGCGAGGCCTCCTGTTGCAAGGTCGACGTCGTAAACGGCGCCGCGGCGTTGCGGCGCGTCTCACGCTGCTTGACCGATGCGACCGCGAACGCGGCGTCCGCTAAGTCGGCGACGATCTGGTCGGCTCGGCCGCCGTTGGTGATGTCGGCCCGTTCGCCATCGATTTCGAAGAGGTCGGCCGTGAACGCCTGCGCTGCGCCTGCCTTTTTTAGCAGTGCGGAGATGGTCCAGTATTCACGCGGGGTGAACGCACCGATCTCGCGCTCGCGGTCGACGATCAGCTTGACGGCGACCGATTGCACCCGCCCGGCGGAGAGTCCGCCGCGCACTTTGGCCCAGAGCAGCGGGGAGATCTTGTAGCCCACGAGGCGATCCAGAATGCGGCGCGCCTGCTGCGCGTTGACGCGATCCATATCGATCGCATGCGCGGAATCCAGTGCGTGGAGTGCGGCTTCTTTGGTGATCTCGTGAAGCTCGATGCGTTTGGGATTCTCGAGCCCCAGGAGCTCCGCCAGATGCCATGCGATCGCTTCGCCTTCGCGATCGGGGTCGGTCGCCAGGTACACGTCGGTCGCGGCCTTCGTCGCGCTTTTGAGCTCCTTGATGACGTCGCCCTTACCTTTAATCGTCAGATACCGCGGCGCGAAGTCGTGCTCGATGTCGACGCCGAGCGTGCTCTTGGGCAGATCGCGGACGTGCCCCACCGACGCCTTCACGACGAAACGGGGCGGCAAAAACTTCTTGATCGTGCGCGCCTTCGTCGGTGATTCGACGATGATCAGCGGCTTCTTCAAACTCTCCTCGGTTCTGGGGTCCTGGCGACCGGTGCTTCGCGAAAACGCCCTAAGTATAGCGCCGGCGTCAAGCGCGGGGCAAAAACCACCCGGTGTTCGCGTGCGCGCACACGCGCACGTCGTTCGCGCGCGCCAAATCTTGCATAATCGGCGAACGCAGTATAAGATGCAACCAAACACGTTGATGATCAAACGTCAACGCATTCCACGCATCGATCGTCCCACGCGGACGAGGAGGATCAGTTGGAAGACGAAGAGTTATCGGAGCGCGACGGCGCGGGCATGCCCGCCGGGGAAGACGCTTCGATGGGTGAGGGGCCGCGGCGCCGGGGTCGCAAGAGTAGTGCGACGGGACGTAAAGCCGCGACCCGCAAAGCGCCGGCCGCCGGACGCAAGAAATCGACCGCCGGACGCAAGAAGTCGACCACCGCCAAGAAGTCCGGTGCCGGGCGCAAGAAGTCCACGACCGCCAAGAAGACGACCCGCAAGAAGGCGACGAACGGGCGTAAAAAGTCGGCGACGGGCCGCAAGAAAGCCACGACGGCGGGCCGCAAGAAGACCGCCGGACGCAAGAAGACGACTGCCAAGAAAACGACCCGCAAGAAAGCCACGACCGGCGGCCGCAAGAAGTCCGCGACCGTGGGGCGCAAAAAGACGACTGCCAAGAAAACCCGCCGCCGCAAAGCCTCGTAACGCCAACATCGGCACGAAAAAGAAGAGCGATCGAAGACGATCGCTCTTCTTTTTTTAGTGAGCGAGAAGCGCCGGGGACGCCGTCAGATCGGGCGCGCTGCCGCCGTGTTCTTCGACCCAATGACACGCGGCCACGTGGTTGGGCGCGTAGGTCTTCAGCGGTGGCACTTCGATCTTGCAGCGGTCGAACGCGATCGGACAACGCGTGTGGAAACGGCAGCCCGCGGGCGGATTGACGGGGGAGGGGATGTCGCCGCTGATGATGATGCGTTTGCGACGCGCTTCGACCGACGGATCGGGAATCGGGATCGCCGAAAGCAGCGCCTGCGTGTAGGGATGCAGCGGGTTATCGTAGAGGTCGTCGCGGTCGGCGATCTCCACGATCTTTCCGACGTACATGACCGCGACGCGAGTCGAGATGTGGCGGACGACCGAGAGGTCGTGAGCGATGAAGAGAAACGTCAACCCGAATTGCGCCTGCAGATCTTGCAGCAGGTTGATCACCTGCGCCTGGATCGAGACGTCGAGCGCCGAGACCGGCTCGTCGGCGACGATGAACTTGGGGTTGACGGCGAGCGCTCGCGCGATGCCGATGCGCTGGCGTTGGCCCCCCGAAAACTCGTGCGGATAGCGGTTCGCATGGTACGGCTGAAGCCCGACGAGCCGCAACAACTCCTGAACGCGGTTCTCGGCCTCCTTACCGCGCGCCAACTTGTGAATGCGCAGCGGCTCCCCGACGATGTCGCCGATCGTCATGCGCGGGTTGAGCGACGCGTAGGGGTCTTGAAAGATGATCTGCATCTCTTTGCGGAGCTTGCGGACGTCTTCGCGGCCCAGTAGCTGCACGTCGCGGCCTTCGAAGAGCACTTCGCCTTTGGTCGCAGGCAAGAGCCGTAAGATGACGCGCCCGGCGGTCGTCTTCCCGGAGCCCGATTCGCCGACGAGCCCGAGCGTCTCGCCGCGGCGAATGGTGAAGTCGATGCCGTCGACGGCTTTGACGTCGCCGACGTGCTTGGAGAAGACCCCCGCACTGATCGGAAAATACTTGTAGAGATCGCGAACCTCGATGAGGTCCGGACTGCGGCCGTTCAGGGGGCCACCGGCGCCGAATCGCCGGCCGCGGCGACGGCATTGGCACTCGTCGCGGTTCCGACGATCGCGGGCGCAGTCTGCGCCGGCAGGCGGCGTTCGCCCTCGGTTCGATCGTCGTAGAGGAAACAGCGCGCGATATGGCCGGCCCCGAAATCGTAGAGCGGCGTGGGCGTATCGCAGATCGGCATGCGGTATTTGCAACGCGGTGCGAACGAGCAGCCGGTCGGCAGCCGCAAAAGATTCGGCGGTTGACCTTCGATCGGAACGAGCCGCGTATGCTCGCGCTCGTCGAGCCGCGGCAGCGATTCCAGGAGACCCATGGTATACGGGTGTTTGGGCGCGCCGAAAATCTGCTCGGCCGTGCCGTACTCGACGAGATTGCCCGCGTACATGACGAGCACGTACTTACACGTTTCGGCGACGACGCCCAGATCGTGCGTGATGAGGACGATCGCCGAGCCTAAGCGCTGCTGCATCTCGTTCATGAGTGCGATGATCTGCGCTTGGATCGTAACGTCGAGGGCGGTCGTCGGTTCGTCCGCGATCAGAACGTCGGGATCGCACGACAGCGCCATGGCGATCATGATGCGCTGACGCATGCCGCCCGAAAGCTGGTGCGGATACTCACGGACGCGCTTCTCGGGCAGCGGAATGTGCACGAGGCGCAGCATGTCGATCGTCTTGGTCAGCGCGTCGCGCTTCCCGAGCCTCAGGTGCAGTTGCACGGCCTCGGAGATCTGATCGCCGACCGTGAGTACGGGATTGAGCGAGGTCATCGGATCCTGAAAGATCATGGCGATGTCCTTGCCGCGAATCTTGCGCATCTCGCGCTCCGACTTCGCCAGCAGGTTCTCGCCCCGCAGGGTCACCGACCCACCGTCGATCCGGCCCGGCGGCATCGGAATGAGCCGCATGATCGAGAGCGCGTTGACCGATTTTCCCGAACCCGACTCACCGACGATGCCGAGCGTCGCCCCACTCTCGACCGAATACGAGAGACCGTTGACCGCACCGACGAACCCGTCGTCGGTCTTGAAGCCGACGCGCAGATCCTTGACTTCGAGCAACGCCAAAAACTAGTGCTTTCTTTGGGAGAGAGCCGCAAACAAAGCGAGAGCGATTTTTCGGTCTCGCAAGGAGCGAGGAGCGAAGAAGGGCAGCGCCCTTTGAGCGACGAGCGACGCAGCGAGACCGGAAAAGCGCCGAGTGACTTTGTGGCTCTCTCCCAAAGAAAGCACTAGATTCCGGAGATGCTGAGGACGACTGCGAAAAAGACGAAGGCGATCGCGACGTAGCTCGTCAGACGCTGCAGTTGCTGGTCGAATCCCAGACGCGGCCGGTAGGCCGATTCGACCCGGCCGCCGATCGTTCCCGAGAGCCCTTCTTGCTTCGTCGTCTGAAACGCGAGCAGCAAGACGAGCCCGACCGCCATGACGAGAAACAAGGCTGCGAACGTATGCGTGAGCCACGGTGCGTGCTGCGCGAGCGCCGGCTTGTGCCCCAGGTTCAAGCCTTGCAGCTGCTGCAAGATCTGCGGCGAGAGCGTCGCCGAGCCGGTCGCCCCCGCCTTGGGCAGCGCGCCAGCCGCACCGGCCGGAGGTGGCGTTACGACGCCCAGAAGCACCTGTCCGAACGAAAGCATCACGATGTAAGAGAGCACTCCACCGATAACAAAGACCGCGTAGTTTCGCCGCGAACGCCCGTCTACCCGCTACAACGTCGCGGGCGTCGCTCTCGTCGCTCGGACGCGGGCGGCGAGATTTTCGCCGGAGAGACCGAAACTCGCACGCTGCACCGGCTGCTTCTCGTGTTGGATGATGATATTCGGGACGCCGATGCGTTCGAGGGTGACGTCGAGTCCGCGGTCCGCCACGAACTCCGCCACCGCGGAACCGAAGCCGCCCGCGAGCGAATGCTCTTCGAGCGTAATGAACTTGCGATGCGTCTGCGCGAGCTCGAAGAGCAGCGCCTCATCGAGCGGCCGCACGAAGCGCATGTTCACGACGGTCGGCGCGACGCCGGCGGCGGCGAGCAGGTCGTATGCGTCCAAGGCGGCGTCGCAGGTGTTGCCGAGCGCGAGCAGCGCGACGTCTTCGCCGCGTCGCAGCACCTCACCGCGCCCATGAACGATCGGCGCGGGCGCTTCGAGGTGATTCCCCTGCGAGTTGCCCCGCGGATAGCGAATCGCGACGGGTGAACCCAGTGAGAGCGCGTGGTCGAGCATCGGGCCGACTTCGGCTTCGATGCGCGGTGCCATGATCGTCATGGACGGCAACGTTCGCAAATAGGCGATGTCGTACAGGCCCATGTGCGTCGGCCCGTCGTCGCCCGCCACGCCCGCACGGTCCATGCACAGGACGACGGGCAAATTCTGAATCACGACGTCGTGCACGACCTGGTCGTAGGCTCGCTGCATGAACGTCGAATAGATGCCGACGACGGGCCGCAGTCCCGACGCTGCCGCGCCCGCCGCGAAACAGACCGCGTGCGCTTCCGCGATTCCAACGTCGAAATACCGGTCGGGGTGCTTCTTGGCGAAGCGCTTGAGTTGCGTACCGTCGGGCATCGCCGCCGTGATCGCGATGACGCGCCGGTCCCGGTCGGCCGCCGTCGTAACCGCGTCGGCAAACGCTTCCGAAAACGTCGCCCGGGCACTGGACTTGAATTCGATCTTGCCGTTTTCGAGTTCGAAGGGACCGACGCCGTGAAAGGTGCGCTTGTCGAGTTCGGCCGGTTCGAAGCCTTTGCCCTTGACGGTGCGCACGTGCAGCAGTACGGGTCCGGCTATCTTCGTCGCATTGACCAGGACGTCGCAGAGCGTGTCGTAGTCGTGGCCGTCGATCGGGCCCACGTACCGGAAGCCCATCTCCTCGAAGATGACGGCTGTCTTGGGTTCGCTTGAGACGAAACGCATGCCGGCTTCCTCGGCCGTCGAAAGCGCTTTGCGCGCGGTATCGCCGAACGGGATGCGCCCGAGCACGTCCTTGAGCGTCTCGCGCGCGGCGTTGAAGAGCGGCTTGGAACGCAGCGTGCCCAGATACTTATCCATCGCGCCGACGTTGGGCGCAATCGACATCTCGTTGTCGTTGAGGATCACGATGAAGTTCGACTTGAGTTGACCCGCGTTATTGATCGCTTCGAACGCGAGGCCGCCCGTCAGCGCGCCGTCGCCGATGATCGCAACGACCGTTTCGCCCGTGCCCAGCAGGTCGCGCGCTTGCGCCATCCCGAGCGCCGCCGAGATCGACGTCGACGCGTGGCCCGCGCCGAAGACGTCATATTCCGACTCGCTGCGCATCGCAAAGCCGCTCAGGCCGCCGCCCTTGCGAATCGACATGATGCGGCCGGCGCGGCCGGTCAGCATTTTGTGCACGTAGACTTGATGGCTGACGTCCCAAACGATTTTATCTTTGGGGGCATCGAGCACTTTATGGAGCGCGAGCGAAAGCTCGACGACGCCGAGGTTGGGGCCCAAGTGGCCGCCGTTCTTCGAACAGGCCTCGACGAGTTGCTCGCGGATCTCGGCCGCCAGCACCTCGATGTCGGGCCGCGATAATGCTTTGAGATCGCGGGGCGAGGCAATTCGCTCGATGACCATTGTAATCTCTTTGACACGACCAAGAGCTGGCCATTCTCGCCGCGCTCGACTGCCGGTTGGCCGACAAAAGGGGCAGGCGGCCGGCCCGGTGGAGTTGCCACCGATGAAGCCCGCGCAGGCGGTGACGACCGCGACGCCGCTGCGACCCAGCCGGCGGCGGCGCGTGCTGACGGACCTCGCGCGCATCTTTTCGACGATCTGCAATCCATTCGTGACGTCGCTGCTGCTCTTCGTAATCATCGCGCACGAAAAAGCGCGCGACACGCCGACGTTTTGGAAGCTGCTCTTTACGAGCACGCTCTTCACCTCGATCGGCCCGATGCTCTACGTGCTTTGGCTCTACAGCACCGATCGCATCGCCGACCTCGACATGTCGGTGCGCAGCGAGCGCGAGAAAGTCTTCGGCGTCTTCGTCGTTTTCTACGCGCTCGGCACGGGGACGCTCTGGCTCGCACACGCGCCCTCACTCATGACGGCGTCGATGGCCGGCTACACGGCGGCGTCGCTGGTCGTGCAGTACATCACGCGCTACTGGAAGATCTCGACGCACGCGCTGGGCATCACGGCACCGCTGGTCGTGCTGATCTACCTCTACGGCGCGCAGCCACTGCCGTTTCTCGTGCTCATCCCTATCGTGGGCTGGTCGCGCGTCTGGCTGCGCGCGCACACGCCGCTGCAAGTCGTGGCGGGCACGCTGCTCGGTGCGGCATCCGTGCTCGCGTTCTTCCGCGCCTTCCACCTCATATAGGGTTGCGCGCAGCGCAATCCTATATGAAGAGCACACCGAACTCATATAGAGTTGCGCGCGGCGCAGTCCTATATGAGGAGCACAGCGAAGGCCCGCTACCTCAGGACTTCTGCGGTGCGCGCTCCGTGCGTGAGGCCGAGCGGTGCGTGCGCGAATGCGTCGCCGGCGCGAATCGTTCCCACGATCGCCTCCACGGCCGTGCGATACGGTTCGAGCGCCCCCGTCGTCACGTAGACCGTGTGTCCCGTGCCGCCGTGCTCAGCGCGTTCGCGAACGAAGCGTACCGCACGTTCGGACTGGGCGTAGGCCGGGTCGATGCGGCGCACGTCTTCGCCCAGGACCGCGGCAAACTCCGCGCCGAGCAACGGATAGTGCGTGCAGGCGAGCACCAGCGCGTCGAGCGGCCCGGTAAATTGCGCGCAAGCGTCCGCGATGGCAGACCGCACGACCGGGCCCGCCAGAATGCCGGCTTCCACGAGCGGCACGAGCTTGGGCGCCGCCTGCTCCTGCACCGCAGCGAGCGGCGCGAGGCCGCGAATTGCGGCACCGTATGCCCCCGTCCGCGTGGTCGCCGTCGTGGCGAGCACGCCGACGCGGCGCGCGCCCGAGTCGGCCACGGCGCCGGCGGCGGCGGCGATGAGGTCGAGGATCGGGATGCGCGCGCGCGGCCAGCCACGCTCGGCCGCGACCGCGCACGACGTGTTGCAACCCATCACGATCGCATCGACCCCGCAGCCTTGGAGGTAGTCGACGTTGTTCGCGAGCAGTCGCGCGAGCTCGTCCGGCGATCGGTCGCCGTACGGCACGTGGCCCTGATCGGCGAGATACACGATATCTTCTTGCGGGAGCCGCTCGCGGACGTGACGCAACACCGTCAAGCCGCCGAGCCCCGAATCGACGATTCCCAGAATGACTAGTGCTGCCTTTCGGAACGAACCCCGCCGTCCTCGCCGGGTGCTTGCGAGACGGGCTTCGGCGCCGAGGCGAAGTCGCCGACGCCGTCGGCGATGCCGAGCGCGACTCTCTGTAAGAACGCAGGATTGCGCAACTGATCGGCGTCGCTCGGATTGGAGAGAAACGCCGTCTCGACCAGGATCGCGGGCATCGTCGCGTGATGGATCACGTAGAAGTTCTCTTTGCGGATGCCGTCGTCTTGCGTGGTCAGCGTCGCGGCGAGGCGCGCGTGGACCGCCTGTGCGAGTCCGTTCGAATCGCCCTTGTAGTAGTACGTCGTCGTACCGTTGAGCCCACTCGAGGTAAAGCTGTTGATGTGCACGCTGATGAACAGGCGAGCACCGGCGCTATTGGCCACGTCGTCGCGCGCTTGTAACTCATCGCGCGCGGAGTCGTTGGGCTGGTAGACGTCGACGTCGGTCTGGCGCGTCATCTTGACGACCCAGCCGCGCGAGACCAGCAGATCGCGCAAGCGCTTGGAGATATCGAGCGTCAACAGCTTTTCGGTGAGGCCGTTGTGCATCGCGCCGAAATCACTCCCGCCGTGGCCCGGGTCGATGACGATGAGCCGTTGGTTGTAGCCGGCGGACG
>JAABUQ010003111.1_pt1 | contig 31138 bp, 23 predicted proteins | sample 5560001 | NCBI WGS metagenome assembly JAABUQ01 (sample SAMN10711888, study PRJNA513371) | rock metagenome | isolation source: Antarctica rocks | place: Antarctica: Victoria Land, Finger Mt nord | collected 2015-12-18 | reverse complement strand
CCTTCCCCAACCACAACAGTCAAACTCTCCGCACACAGCGCTTCCTCGAACGCGTCCGGATCGGAGAGCACAACTTTCCTGTTCCCCCTTCCCCCTCCGCCCAGCCCACCAATATCATCTCGCTCTTCATACTCAAACACCCCAAACGTCAGCGCTACAGGCACATCCCTCCGCACAACCAAGGCGTACCCCTCCGCAGGATCGGGCGAGCATAGAATTCGCTCCGCGTCGGCATCATACCACGCCCGCGGCAACTTCGTATCCCTCAGCGCAGCCACAAGAGCAAGCCACGCCGTATCCAACGCCCCCGCATCGAGCGAAATAAATACGAGGCTGATATGCAGCGTCCAGAACGCTTTCACTACCGGCGTCGCCGTGTCCACTCCTTCCTCTTGCGGTCCGGGGTCCCCGCTTGGGGGCGGGCGGTGCCATATCCGTAATCCCTCCATACCTAGTATTTGCGACGCGTGCAGCAGCGTCAACAGCCGTTGCGTCAGCACCTGTGCTAGCGCGCTCGGTGGGCCCCCGGGGAGGTGCGCAGGCGAGCAGCCGGTTGCGAGCTCGATGTTGGGGACCAGCAAGCCTAGAGCTGCCATTTCCGCTGTATCCACCTTTTCATTCCTCCTCCTCTTTCTCCCTCGCTCGCTTTCTCGCTCCTCTCCACCCTCAGCCACGTCGATCTCAGCGGCTGTAACGCGGGGCGCGTAGTCGACTATATCCTCCACCCTCAAGATCTCGGGCCGCACTCCGCATACGATGGCTGTGTCGCCGTTTCTGATTAGAGCGCTCCCGTGAGCGTGGGTAAGGGAGCCGGTGTTGCATTTTACGTGGCGGCATTGGGTGGGGGTGCGGCCGGAGGGTCGGAGAGGAGGGATGTGCGTTAGGTGGGCCGTTTGGTAGGCGTGGGGGGATAGTTTGGCGAAGAGGTGGGGGGGAAAGGTTAAGGGAGTTGGGTGAGGGGAGGGTCTGATTGTCATTTTCGTGGTTGCTGGGGTTGTGGTGGAGGGGAGGGGTCGTGGGAGGTAAGTAAGGGAGCTGGTTTTGATACAGTATCCCGGAATCTCGGGGTCTCGTATTCGTACAGATGCGTTCTCTATCCTACCATTCTTATTGACTTCCCGATATTTTCGTAACCTCTACATTACATTGATCTCTCCCAATCGTCAGAGCGCCATGAGATTCGGCGATGATGTGAAGGAGGCAGTAGAGTGTCAACTCGAGGATGATGAGTCAGGACGCGATATGGCGCTTTGGCCGACCAAGCAAATATTCTCTGTACGAGATAGCCCACGGTGCTGAATTATGACATGTGCTGGGGTAGGAAGATGAATTCCTCCTTAGTGACACTCTCTACGGTTGACTGTTTATTTGGTGGGTGATACACACGGAAGCCAATTCATGGTTTGTATGATTCCCTTTATCTCCTGCTTGAGCTAGAGAACTAAAAAGTCCACCGCCACTTCCCCTGGGTGCTCAATTCACCTGACGTCCCCCTCTTACAGCAGATCTCCCACCCTGTGTCTATTAAGCTGAAGTTGAATGAGCCAAAACCATCGTCAGCATCGCAGATCCTACTCGATCTCGAGACCCCAACCTGACCTGAAGAGCTCTTTCTCGTTGGTGTTCCTCAAGCCTTCAATCCTGACCTTCGTCTGTGTCTTCCTCTTGAAAGCCTGCTGACTACCAAGAATCCATAGATACTGAGGTCGCGGATTAAAGGACCATATCCAACCGGCCAAGGCAAATTTCAATTCCTCCAGAGCTTCGCGGCGACAGCAACCGCTAGGGCAATAGAGGTTTGCTACACCAAAAGTAAGTGTCTCAAGGTCCATTCCATCGAGTAAATCTGCCTTCCAATTGTAATAGTTTGCTGCATCCGCAAACCGATTGCGGTGAATCTCCGCTTTGAATTCATCGTCGTTGAGTTGAGCTATAGACGCCTTTTCCTCAACAAGGCGCGTTATTCTCATCAGCGTCCGCGGGCTGTTGCAGTCGCTCATATGACATTGGGTCTTGATATGGCGAAACAACGGCGCGTGGCTCTCCCAGAAGTAGTCACTGGATAAAGTATCCAATTGGCCATCCTCATCGATGACGCCGCTAAGAGACAACCGCCAGACGTTCTTGCCGTAAAGGGTTTCGGCAGCCTCGTTGCCGACTCTCTTATTGACTAGCAAGAGGGCCATGGAAGGGTTCTCTTCGCTCTCGCTCTGAAACCACTCGTCGCTTGGATCGGCGCCCCAGAGAATGTTGCATTGATCCTCGTAGACGGCTGGGAAGGGAACGACGTCTCCCTTCACGCAGAGACAGTACTCATAGATCTCGTCCCGTAATTCGCGAGGGAGGAGCTCAAAAGTCGACACCATGGCTTTGGTGTTGAGTGACCATGTAGTTCTAGTACATGGTTAGGGAAAGAGTTACAGATCTCTTCGGGTGAGTCTCACTGTGCCACAAGCTATTAGTTGTCGAAAGTGTGCTTGTTGAGTTCAAATCCTGCTTCCACAGCTTGGCTCTAGCTGGATGGCAGATGCAGTCCGAGGTGAGGAGGGTGAGTAGGAGAGGTGTGAGGATGTGAAAGTAGCTCTTGAGATTTTGAATTTGTGTTTGGAAGCAAGAGCGGAGTGAGATTGTGAAGTTAGCTCTTGAGATATCGTATTTGTGTTTGGAGTGAAGAAGTGTTGAAGTGAAGTGTGATTCAAACAAAGATGAATGATTCCACCACTTATGGCACTTAACTTGAATGCTGCGGGCGGTGCTTTCAAAGGACTAATGGTATATCGAAGGTGCAACCGTAGCTTGGAGTATGTGTCGCTAGACAGAGTGCTGAGGTGAGGTTAGAAGTAAAGATGTGGATTCTCCGTCCTTCAGAAAGAATGAGACCACAGAAACAGTAAAAGCACAGAGACAATGAGACGAGTGAAGCAACAAAACCAGTGTCACTTGATATCGTGAGCAATATCACTCTTAGCGAAAATCTTTTAAAACTGCCACTCATCCAAGATGCGCTGACCTTACTACTGAAATCGCAAAGCCAAAACCTGTGGTAATTTTATCTGGTATAACTGCGTTTACATTGGTGAACGGTAAGACCACTCGCTCTAAATTCCGTTGTACTAGATTTCAAGACCGATTAACGATTTGCGCCGCAAACTCAAGGAAAGGAGCAGGGACAACTCGCTAGAATAATCCTACTATTCAGTTACCTGTGCACAGATATATGATATGCCTTTGGTTGGTCTATCAAGCCCGCATACAGAATACGGGCAACTAACCCCACAAGGTCGCTTTGATTGTGGGGTTCTACGAATCTTCTTGCAAATCTAAAAAATTTGATGAATAGGATGACGAACCGGAGCGTAGGCAAGAGCAATGGAGACGGCACTGTCAAATTCTCGCATACCTGAAGGGTATGGATGAGGTCCTGTCCCGCTCGAGCCGACCTGTTGCAGGCTTGCAGCCTTTGGAATCTTCTGTTCCACCCCCAGAGACCCTCTAAGAAACACGATAGATGATCGGAAGGCGCCGCATGCATCAAAAGGCCTCGATAAGTCTAGACGCATACTGCTAGGAGACCAAAAGACAATACCAATACCTTTCCGAAGAAACCACATCGGTCGCGTGTCCTCGATCCGCTCGGCTGGTAGGCCTTAAGTGGCACCTCTTCCTCGCGAACGTTCCAGAATTCGCCCGAGGAAGGCTTCTTCTCCACACTTTCCCCAATATTTTCCTAGCATTTTGCCCTCTCGTCCTCCTTGAGACCTTCGATTCTCACCTGGGCAGCTGAGCCTCCTGCTTCTCCAATTTTGCAGTATTGACGAGGTCCCGAATCGGTACATATAACATGTGAAGACAGCAGAACACCAGATGTAAAAACAACATGTACTGGTCCCAAAGGCTCTCCCGTCGTCATCCATCGCAACCGCCTGGTATACGCCACCGGTATTACCCAAGAGTGCCCGAGACGCTTCAGAATTGGTCATCTTGCTGACGCCAAGCAAGGCGACACTCCACAAACCGGGTGCGTAGACTGGCCTAGAACGAAGCAACTCCTCCCCAGCAGGTGACTTGGAGGAACAACTCTTCGCAGGTTGGCCCCATACCCCTGTACCTTCACGTCCGAAAGCTGTTGGGCATGGAATCATCTCCTCGTTGTAGTCGAGGCAGAATTCGGATATTGCTTTCCGAATCTTGGAGGTAGACGTTCGGATGCGGATATTGAGCGCTTTGGATTGATTTTGAATGTAGATCAAGGTATGCGAAAGTGATGTCTGAAAGAGGGTCATATGGTGATACAAAGCCACTTTTTTAGGTACCGGGTTATATTTGAAAGTCATGATGGTGGGTAAAGAAGAGGGGCCGAAGTGAATGGTGAAGAGTAGAAGTATGGGGATGGGTATAGAGTAGGATCGCTGTTGGCTGAAACAGAGAATCCTTTGGGCGAAGGAGGTTTATCTACAGTTTTTGCACGGCGGTTGAGGATAGAGGTAGTGTGTTTCCTAAAACCTGAAATTTCAACAAAAGGGACTGGGTACGTGGGAACAGAAGGGAGTCATCCTCCATCGTGAGGAAGAGGGAACGGCTTGCAAGGGAAGAAGACTACCTCACTGATAAGAGGTGGTAAAGGAGGGTGAACGAGAAACGATTGATAAGACCCAGAGCTGTTGTAGTGATCAACACATCTCCCACGACCAGCCGTCCATCGGACTTGTGCTTTACTGTCATTGAAATGTGGTGTATATTAACCGTTGCAGGAACTTCAACAAATATTAGCTGACTCTTCTCTGGGCAAGGCCGTCTGCGAGAATGAAGCCAGGCCAAATGGGGTCAGGTGCCAGAGGCTCTGTGAGCGTTGGCCTTGTAAATCAGATAGGGTCGCAGTGGTTTCGAGCGCTTGATGGGTCAGACGGAGAAATGTGATCTCGAAGCTTTGTGTGATTCTTGACATGAACGACTTTGGTTGGCAGTCGGAAGTTTGTGGCATAAGTTCGAGGTACCGCGTTCGTCTTCTTGCACAGCTAGTACCTACGTGACGTTTACTGCGAGCCAAGTAGTGTTGAACCTGACCTGTGGTATCGCTTCGAGCATTGTAGGTCAAGTAGATATATTCAAATAAGAAGATAGGGAAAGAACAGGGCTGAGCCTGAAGTCTAGATGTTACGATGAATGGTTTTAATGTAGTCATCTTGCGACAAATCATTCGCAAACCGTACTGGTTAAAGGCCCATGTATACCTTCCATACAATCCAGAGGTCTGGAAAATAATGTACAACAGGGCGGCATCTAGGAATGCTCTAAATGAACGACCATGTCGCCATCCCCAATGGCGAACCACGTGCCTACACATGCATTAGACCTGTTCAACCGCATTCGCCCTTCGATTAGCCTTTAGATTGACTCTCACCTGGGTTAACATTCTCCTCTTGCTTTCCACCCGGTCCGTACGAGCATTTGTTCAGAATACTGGTTGCCGTGGTAGCTACACTCCCACTGGAAAGGTCGTTCATCAGCTCCCACAACTCCCAGGAAAGGCGGGATGAATTACCAGTCCTGCTGGTTCTTACCACCGTTCGCCGATGTTGTTCCAACAATCTTCGCAGAATTGCACGTAACAAACGTGGTGGAGCCCCCAGTGATAACGCACTGGGCTTGGTGGGAGTTCCACACCTCGAAGAGGTAGCTGATACAATTGTTGACATCGATAAAATCATATTGTGTCCCCGATGTATCACAGCTAGGACCCGGGGGGCCAGCGCGTGCGACCAGAGAGGGCTCTAGGGACTGGGGGACGCCTAACAAGTATGAATCAGCATATTGTCTACTATACAGTATCAATTGAGTGCAGGCCGATTCCTCCTCCTTCCATCAAGAATGCGAAGGCAGTAAGCGACGCGTATGAGAGCAGGAGATTAGAATACTCACTGCTTGAGCGTTTTGCAAGCTCTTCATACGTCACGCCGAGGGAGGCAAGACTTGGCATTCCGGGACTGGGAATAATGGAGCGCTGCTGAATGTTTCGATCGATGACCGAAGCAGAGGCCGAGCATGCCAGGACGGCAAGAACGCAGGCCAGACCTCTGTAAGAAAATATAGAGCTTGGATACATTTGTAACGATAACTTTTATTTTCCGTTGGGTTCAAAGAAAATCACTCAAGGGCAACCTCTGCGTGGCAATTTCAATAGCGAAATATTTTCATGATCGCAAGAGCAATGATGATGGGCAAGCTTTTATAATGATAGAGGAAGCGGCGCTTTGGGTTATGCTGACCGCCAAGCTGCTGCGCCCCTGGTGTTGGGGTCAGGCAGCGATGGCTTCGGGTGTTGGACTCATCCTTGAACGGTGTTTATTGTTGGTTTTAAGAAGGATGAAACAATGAAGAATGGCACGGTGCGACGGAGGAGAGCCAAAAATTAAGATAGCACCCTCGGCACCGTACCTATGCACCGATGATTGAATCGATATTGCCCTGGAAGATATCTCTTTTTTTTGCGGTCAAAACTGTTCGAGAGTTAAGGGGCGACGTGTGGCATCAGACTCGCTCTAAATGCTTCCTAAATGTTTCATGACAAATGTTTAACCCTGCGGCCTTATTTCTGCGTTTCACCAGTGCGACCTGATCATTCCCATTGAACTGAGCGCAATAAAAAGGCAAAAAGGGGCGGCGCATTTTATGGAAGGGATATGGGAGAGTGCAGAAAGATGGAGGATGAGAACAAAACTCGGTTCGTTTCTTTCCGCTAGTTGACTTAGCTGTAATTAAAAACGATTTCCCAGACCTCATTTCCGAGAAAAACAAAGCGAAGCAATCAACATTCTCCCTCAGCTCACATGCCTCAATGACAATGGTGCTATCGATTTAAGGATCCCGACTGGACGAGGGATGAGACAACCAACCTGCTGGTCGCCTGACCGTCAGCTTCATAGCATTGCCATTTTGTCCTGAAACGCTGACATGCTCTCCCAATCATCCGCCATGAAACAGCCATCCCCTCATCAGCTCTCCAAGCCAACAAGCAAGAATACTACCCCTGTCATACCAACCACCATCTCAATCGATGCCGTCAAGCCCACCACTCTCCCCCCCTACCGCCGCCTCGTCAAGCTTCTGCTCCCGGTCCGCTACAAGGACGACTTCTTCAAAAACGCCCTCGATCCTACCTCCTCAATTGCCCGCTGCGCCATCTACCATGAGGCCCCACTGTCCGCAAAAGCAACCGCGGGGCAGCAAGTAAGACCGTTGAACTCCCTTACACAGTCCACGAGCAATGGAGCAGCGAAGGAAGCAGAACCACACGTCGTAGCTGGCATCCAGTGCCGCTTCGAACCCATCCCTTCCCCCTCGTCGCCGGTGACAGGGAAGCAGCAAATCTACATCCAAACCCTAGCGACCCTGGCCCCTTACCGCGGTCTCGGCATCGCGACGGCCCTCCTCGTATCCACCATCGCCACCGCCATCGACAAGCACATCCACGTCGTGTCCATCTACGCACACGTATGGGAGGCGAATGAAGAGGCGTTGGAGTGGTATGTGAAGCGGGGGTTCACAGTCGAAGAAGAGAAGATTGAAAGGTACTATAGCAAGCTGAGGCCCGCCGGGGCGAGGGTTGTGAGGAGGAGGATCGGGGTCGGGGAATACCTCCGGGGCAGCGACGGGGTTTGGGCACTGGGTGATGCTGAGGTGGATGTGAGGGATTCGGATCGGGAGGGAGTACGCGAGGTGGATAAGAAGGTAAAGAGGGCGGTGGACGAGGTGGAAGGGGGTTGAGACCATTGGGGAGTTGAATGAATTAAAACCTTCACCTGCCGATGTGAGATTACCAATCCACCCAAACCAACCGAGATTCCTACGATTGACGTCTCCGGTGCCGTCGTCTGCCAGGTAAGGAGGTGCCTCCATCGCCAAGTCAGTGAATGCCGCTGCTGATGTCGAGAGATTCAGTGGGTAATCCGGTAGTGACGCCCCCGTCCATCACTTTCACGAGTCGTCGCATCGTGCATGTCTCGAGGAGGCTCCGTCCACGCGAATATCCCATTAGCACAGGCGATCTTATCGTCCAGCCGTCCAGGTGTCTGCATGCCTTGATACAAACACGCAGCTGGATGGAGATTCGGTTCTGGACTTCTCCATCCAGCTGTTTCGAGGGCAGTAGCCTTTCTCTAAATATCAAAGACACACAGCGAGGATGGTCGGGTCGGCCGCAGGCGCAAGGAGCAGAGGCAGATGATAAGACTCGTCCATTACTAGAGCTATATAACTCCTCAAGCGCCGAGAGGCCAGGGATTGATATACAAGAATTCAGTGCATATGGCCAAAATCGTCATGCGCCGCTTTTGTACCCAGTCTGCGCCTTTTGCCGTCCCAATCCTCCCCCCCCACCCTCCCTTATCCTCCCTTCCCAGGAATTGCCCCACCGCTCATCGATTCTCATCAGCCGTCCCAGCAGCATGCGCAGCCACAAGCGCGATCAAAGCAGCACCGACCCCACTCCCATCCTTCGCAATCCCAATCCGGATCCTCTTCTCCCCCCTCTCTCCCAGCTCCGGTATCTCCCTCAACGCCTCCCGTATATACTCTTCGAACCCGGGGTAATACTCGACCAGACTGCCATCGACGCCAATGTCCACGATATCGTCCTGGCTATCGCTCTTCGCCGTGTGGTTTCCCGTGCTGATCACCACGGCGCCGATGGCGACACCGCTTAGACGGGCCGCGCGTTTGCCGATCGCGTCGACGAGGACTTTGACCGCTTCGGCATCTTCGGTCGAGGCGGCGTTGATGTCGAGGTCTTTCGCGAGGCATTGCCGTGTCGCTCGCAGTCCTGGCGTGTTGTCCGCCTGCACGATGGAGAGGGTTGAAGTGTCTACGCCCCACTGCTTGTACAGCCCCGAGTCTTCCGCAATGGTGGTGGTCGATTTGAGATCGTTCGTGCTTGAATTTTCGTCGTTGAAGAGCTGGCGTTTGTCTTTTGTCAGGGTGAGCATGGCCCGGCGGAGGATTTCCCCAAGAAACATGCCCGAGACGCGCTTTTCGAACATTTGAATGCCAGGGTTCACACTTTCGGCGTCGAGACCCTTGTCGTAGGGCGTATCTGGTAATACGCTCATGTGGTTATCAAAGGAGCCCCATTCCGTATTGACAATCATTTCACCGGTGGATTTGTCATAATTGCTTTCTTTCATCGAGGTCAATTTGGTGATCTTGGAGAGCTTTTCCACATAGGCTCCGTTTGTGCCTGTCCCAAAAATGCCGCCAAGGAGGGTACCTGTCTTACCCGGGGAGGTGTACGAGCGCGCCATTAGGGTTCCAACGGTGTCGTTGACTAGAGCAGCCACTTTGATGGGAAGATGTAGAGCGTCGATCTCGGTTTGGAGAAGCTGGCAAACATCTTGACCAATGGCATCGTCTATGTCAAAGCCTTTAGTCCAACGGATAAGTGTACCTCTATTTATTCCAATCTGCTGTACTGGGAAGCTGAACGTGAAGCCCAATTGAAATATCTCTTTATTCTTGTAGCCGTCACTCGAGCTCACTGTCTGCCGCCTCTGGATATGGGCTTCGAAATGGTCATTATGATGGGTTCGGAGGAAGTTTTCGATTTGTTTTGCTAGAAATGAGAAGAGCTCCTTGGACGTTTTTGCTACCATTAGGTCTCGTGGTATTGCCACTTTGGATTGCGTGAGGGAGAAGGTTGTGTCGCCGTGTAACTGTATGGAGCAGACGCGGAAGTTTGTGCCTCCTAAGTCGACCGCGAGATAGAGACCCTAGCATAGGCATCAGTAATACTCTTCAATAATGTGGCGACTTGATCTACCTTCTCCGTGCCATTGGGGACCGCGGTAACGTATGTAGGTATCTGACTCATGGCTGCTCCTGACTTTTGCAGACCCTCGTCTGAAGCAGTCTCAGCATCTCAAGACTCAGACTCGCAAGCGGTTTCGACTCACGCATTTGGCTCATGAATGCCTTCACGCCTCTATTGACATCGTCCGGGGAGTATTCAAATTCCGCGGCTACCCGCTTCGCTTCCTCAATCAGAGACATCTTGTGAGGACGAGAGACAGGAAGGGGCTCCTCAAAGATGACAGTGTTTGGACAAGTCGGTGGCTCCCGGGAGCCTTGATACGCAGTCGCGTGCTCCCAGGAACGTTCCACTGGTACTACCGGAGGCCTGAGGATTTGGAGCACGACCACTGCAATTAAAAGGGCAAAGGAAACGAGCTGGGTGGGACCAAGCCAAGAACGTCGAGGCAACTGGTGAGATATCCTGAAGTCGGATGGGGCATAGAGCAATGGCACGTAGGAAGAGGTCTCGAAGATGGGCGGTAGGTGGGATTTGAGAGGCGCCAATGCGGCGGTAGCTGATGCGTAGTGGGAGGAGTGCAGAGGAGGGGGAAGGGGGAGGGGTTGAAAGTCAGCCTTGAGGAGGGCAGGCCAGGTCAGTCAGACCGAGGGCGATGATATAAGCCGTTTACGCATTTGGAGGGCACCAAGGTAATTGAATGCGGTAGGCTCGTTCAAGCTCGGCGTCTGTATCGAAGATGATGATCGTTGAGGTTGTGTATTGATTGCCACACATTTGCTTGTATGCAGCGGCGTCCTATCCACAAGGAAGATTTGGTAATGGTAGGACTTACCGAGCCTCAGAATAGAAACCTTTCTCGTCAATAACCTCTTCACAGCTACAGCATCTGTTGGATTTGCCCCTTACCTTCTTTTCGGTCTTCGAGCCAGCGTCCGTTCTCTATTCCCCCAATTCCAGGCCGTGTCGTGGGTCGCCAAAAGGATCTAGGCGCGCCTTTGAACAAGGGCACAACTGCTTTCCCGGGTCGAATCCTCTTTACGGTAATCGACATTGTAATGGGCGCAGGTCTCTCAAAGCCCGCTCCGTCGAGCACACAGCATGTGTTTACCAGGCAAGTGCTTGATCAATTGGGCTTCTTTAACTAGTCTCTGCTTATCCAATCTAGCGAAACACCTGTCCGATTTTCCCAAGACCTCGTCGACGCGCTTCAAGCAAGCCCAGAGGTATACTTTGCTTCCGGTCTCAATCCATGAAATATAGACTAATCAGAATCTTAATAGACGGATAGTACCCGTGCAAAGGACTTAGAACTACATATCCAACGCCGAGTCGCTGACGAGCTCTCACGGCTCGACTCAGAAACTAGCCGTGCCCTCAAAGACCTGGAAACCCAGATATCGGCCACCCCGAACAAATCCGTGGACGGCCCTGGCTCCGCTACCCAAGTCGGAGTGCTTGATCATGGAACTTCTGTCGAGGGCGAGAAGACGCGGGATCTAAGTAGAGCGAAAGTGCAAAAGGAGATTGCTACCCTGAAGCAGAAATTGCAGGACAGGAAGCTGAGGGAGGATGTGGTGGGTGACAAGAAGGTGCAAAAGGCCAAGGCGGATGTGATACAGTGTTTGAGGATCAACGATAGAAGACCGCTGGATTGCTGGAAGGAGGTGGAAGGGTTCAAGAGGGAGGTTGGACGGCTAGAAGGGGCCTTTCTCGGGAGCGTGCTAGAGTGAAGGAAGGCTGTATGCATACCGTTCAAGAAACTACAGTACCTTCTACCAACATGCGTAGCAGTCTCTATAGACGCGTAACATTTGGTTTTGAGACGTCATAGGGATCGGTTTGGCACTAGAGGAGGAGCTTGGCGACCTTAATACAACAATTTACATCAACAAACCCAGCTCAAGCACATCTTGTAAATACCTCAACTACGAGTGCAAAATTTTAGGGAAGCCAATAACGTCCACAAATTCGCAGCTCTCGGAATCCACAAGCCTACTCTCATAGCGCTTCAAAACCTCAAGAGACAATCAAAATGGTCAAAGTCCTAGAGAATCGAATAGTAGACCTGGACGTCATGCCAGGGAAGAAAGAGGAAATGCAGGAGTCGATAGACCAGGCAACGTAACCAAGCCCGCCCCTCTCCTGTGACCCGCAAAGCATCCAGCTGACAGCGACTCTTTCAGCGGCCAGCTCAAAGGCGCAACAACAGACAACCTCCCACCAGCCGCCAAAGACCGCGTCGAGGGTGTAGCAGGAGGTGCTGCAAACACAACATCTGGGGTTGTCAATACAGCTGGCGGAACTGTGAAGGGCGTGGTGGACACGGCTGGGAATACGGTACGCCTTCCACCTCCATAATAGACCATGTGCCATGGCCCACGGACTCTCACAGTGCTGACGCAAACTTGGCGATCCAGGTTGGCACAGTTGGCGATGGAGTTGGGAACACAGTATCTGGCGCCGTGGGTGGCCTGGGTAGCGCTGCGTCAAGCGCAGGTTCCACTGTTCAGCAAGGCTTCGGTGGCAAGGGCGGCAAGGAGTCCACAGGTTCGGCAGCGGGGAAGGCATAGGCATGCAAGAGATGGGAAGAAAAGCATCTGATACCAAAGTTTGGTGAGGGAAGATGAGCCTACGACTGATGACATTGAGGGCAACCATTGGGCTGTGTTTGTTAACATCCTGGGAGCTCGTGAATACAGATGCTGGCTGGGGCTTAGGATTGCTCTACATAGAAGATTTGTAAGGGTTCTAGGTTTTATTGACGTCTGGGACTTGGGAAGAGTCTAAGTATATTCCTTATCTTGCCTCAAGGTATGCTTCACGGGGTTGTAACAATGTCCCCCAATAAGATCGACTCCCTGTTACCTTTCTGTTGAATCTACCCAGCGCTACAGCTTCTCCTCGCCGATTTCTTTTAGATAGGCTTTTCTTCCCTGAGTATCGTTTGCGAAAATTCTCCATGAAGTTTTGATTCTATCAACGCAAAATTCGCGTTTCTCGCCGGGCTTTTTCCCAAAGAATTAGTGACCTGTGTGCTCAGAGGAGATATTGATCTACCGGTGGGTATTCTGAGCTTGAGTGTGCTCGATGGACAACTGATGATACTCTGGGAACATCGAACTAGACCTTTCCACGGTCCATTGGCAAGCTTCCTCACGCGAGGGACCATATTCGATGGATGACGTCCCGTAATTTGTGCTAAGATGATACTTGGATGATGATTCTAGGCGGAAGTTTCTATTCATGTTCGACTTCTTCAAAAGTTTCACAACAAGAGAGGCTTGAGCGGACAAACGCAGAGGCATCATCTCCATCGATGGGCATGAAGAGAGTAGCCGCACAAGACCATTGGACATTGCTTCTTGCTAGGGACTAGGGACCACCGACTCTGGTCCCAAGCCTACTGGCTTCATACCATGCCAATCAATAAGAGCACTGTGCTCTACCGTACTGACCACCATTCGGGTGATCTATACACATCCGCGCTTGTGACAGTGATGGTAAAGCAGCATACGGGATAAGCTTGCGTGGTGGAATCGGGAATGGGCTTTGCGTTGACGCTGCATAGTACGGATATAAGCTAGAAGAGCATAAGTACCCAATACTACACAAGGCTGGAGCTTGGTGCTCACGCGAGGAGCATCCTGCTCGAAATCGAATAGACATCTCGATTGAAGTTACCGCAAAGCATACAGCATTGTAGCTCGAAGCATGATGGGTAGAAACGTAATTGGTCCGAGTTTTGTAGCTTTCCCCGCATTTTCCCAAACAGGGTGTTTTTAGGTCGAAATGGAGGAGCGGATCGCTGGGTTCTTCTAGTACCCGAGACCAAGTGTGTTAGATGCTGCAATTACTTGACGATCCCGACGTTGGAGAGCCGTGCTTTGAGTGTCACTTACTCCGCACAAGCAATTTCAATGGAGACCGGCTGGAGAGGCTCGGAGAGTTTGCAGTCTTGTTCCATGGAGCGAGAGCACATTCATACCTATCTATATTCCAATTTTGCAAAAGGCACTACCATGTAAGGAACACTTATAAGATACCCTTTCATGATCTTAAATATTGTTATTGACCTATAATTATCTCACAAGCCACCATCAAGGAAAGGTTGCAAGCTTGTAACCCCAGACAACACTCTGCCTATCCGAGACTAGCCTGGTGTGGAGAAGAAAATATGGCGTTGGACCGCTGTTAGGGCTTTTAAGTTCTAATCTCCATTGACCCGAAACCGCCAAAGAAGAGACCCCGTGTAACAAATTATAGTCATGCAGCACGAGCGAGACGCACTCGCGGAATATTCCCATTAACTTCAATTGGCTGGAGTCCCATATCCCGTTCACCCAGAGTGAGGAGTCCTCGCTCCCCTAGGGGGGGGGATTGGGCCCAGCCTCTCCCGCTCTTCTCTATGCTAGCTTCAATAAAGCTTGGTTTGCCAATGCCGACTCGGGAGTGCATGGATATCTGTTTTATTCCTCTGGTCCCTGCACTCACTCTTCATGTTGCTGTCGTTGTCATCGTAGTCTCATTTTAGTCAAACACTGCTAGATTTTCTACATTGAATTAATTAGGAACACCGAGTAGCATCATCTGCCATTTCTTCTTTATTGATTGATACTTCAAGAACCTGAAACGCTTCTCCCGGTCCACGCACCAAAAATGTCCAACGCTGTACATCAGCCGGCCCCTTCGAATGGCGAGTCCCTCGAGAAAGATTTCTCGAATGGCTACGGGCACGGTAACTTGAACAACAACAACTTCACCATGGGCCCAAACGATAATCAAGGCGATGCACTTCAACGGATCCGGACAGCCGGCAGTATCTCTATTCCTCCAGAGCTGTTCGAGAAACTATATCTTTCACCTGAGAACAAAATCAGTGGTGATTTGAGGAAGACTTTTGCCAACCCAACTCCCCTGTGAGCTCATCGTGACCGCTTTGTACCTTTGTCGCTCCAGCGAGACTGACGCAGAGCCACAGGGCCTTGATCGGCTTTCTCTTGAGTCTTACGCCACTTTCGATCGATCTCATGGGCTGGAGAGGAGCTGGGGGCAATGGAGCTGCTTCGACTGGTAAGCATCGCTGCAACGGTGTGAGTGGAAGAGGAACGTATTCTTACATAGGTTCGACAAGGTGTCTACTTTCTCTTCGGTAGTCTATTGATGATACTCGGCTCGATCGGTGAATGGATCGTGGGTAACACGTTCCCTTTTGTGGTCTTTGGCACCTTCGGTAAGCACCTGCAGTCACCCGTCTGTGGGCCAATTTCAGCCCAATCACCCCCAAAACAATCAACCCCTGACTGCTTTCCCCTACCCATAGGAGCTTTCTGGGGCGCGTTTGGCTGCACGCTCGTACCCTGGTTCAATGCCTACGGTGCCTATGTCACAGATCCGACACAAGCCGCAAAGAGCATGGGCAACCCGGGTAATCCATTGGGCCTTCAATCACCTTCTTTCAACGCAAGCTTCGCGTTTTTCCTCTTGTTCATGGGTATGCCTTTCCTTCACCCCACGATCCGTGAATCATAATCAGACATAACAAGACCACCGACTGACGTCTCCTAGGCTTGGTCTGCTTCATATTCCTCATCTGCTCCCTCCGCACCAACATCGTTTTCTTTCTTATATTCCTTTCCCTCATTGGGGCCTTCTCCTGCCTCGCAGCTGCGTACTGGAACCTCGCCCTCGTGTACGAAAACGCGAGCAACGCTGACGCTCTGCTCAGAGCCGGAAAGTTGACGATTGTAAGCTTATTGATTTTCCTCCTTCCATTATTCGGTCTTTTCTTGGTTTCTGACTCGTTCGATCCATTAGGCCGGCGGAGCGTTCGCTTTTGTGACCTCCATGGCAGGCTGGTGGATCTTCTTCGCCATCATGCTTGCATCTCTCGACTTCCCATTCAGCATCCCCGTGGGCGACCTGTCACATATTATTCGCGGGGCGAGCGAGAAGAAAAAGGCGAAGGAGTCTGTATAAAGTAAGGATGCTCGGAGCAGGGCTATGGGGACACGACGCAGGTAAGTATAGGGAGGGAGGATCTTGGAAGGTTGGAAGGAAGCGGAACACAGGCATGGCTTGGATATCAGGCCGGGAGAGAAATTATGGAAGTCGGGGTACGCTTTTGGTGGCGCATTACCTATGGTTTTCACACGTGAGCTGGTTGGAAAATCCTATTGTCTGTAATATCTGGGGTATATGATCCAAGCATAGTGCAACAATGAATCATCGAGGAGATATATGAAATCGAGAATGCGTTGTACAAATCGGGACAGTCGGCTGCGTGCCCACAATCCGCCTTTCCCTCCCACTCCGCAATTCTCAATTCACGAGTTTCCCAGACCAGCTCTTGTTCAATGGACTCCTTGAAATGGCACATGAAGCACCGAGCCCGTCACCGGCTTCATATGTAACACCTTTTACAGCCTTGTAACGATATCTCAGTCGCGCCATTGCGGAGGCGCGCACAATGGCCGGCGCATCGAGATCCATGTCCAGGTTGAGCGCTTGCAGTGGATTTGTGGCCAGTGGAACCAAAACTGATGGGTAGGGGCAGATGCAGCGGGAGCAGGCAGCTATGTTGACAGTTTGAAGACTTCTTGCTGCGAGTGTGGAAGGAGAAGATGTCCCCCGTGCGAACGGCTTGGTTTGGAAATTTCGGATTTTGTGATGACTAATCAGGGTATTGAAACACCAGACCCAAACCTCAAAATCTGCATCATTTGTGTATACTTCTCACCCGTTCCATGCTCCAATTAGTGTATATCATCGTCATCCATCAGCTTACAGGGTGAGCAAGTCTCTGTCCTTCCTCCCTGGGCTCGTTGCAAAGCCCAGATCCTTCGATATCGCAGGTGAATTTTGAATGCGCCTCACTGGCGACCTTACTTGCCGAGTCCAACACCCCATGAAGAGCCAACAAACCAAATGGCAAAACGCCAGTCGAATCATCCAATGACTACGCGTCCTGGGCCACGTTGCCAAAGGAATATATTGAGGTGCTACCTCGCTCTGCTGGAAAATCACCTGACTTCATCCTAATTCTCATCCGAATCTTCATCCTATTCCAGCAATGTTCATCACCACACAGTCAGCCAACAGCAGCGGATCAATAATGGTATACTATGTTTTACCCATCATCAACCCTGATCAGTGTGATCCACTTCTCCCATCGAGTAAAATCTCTTCTTCCCATGACGCTAGCTGCCTTTTAGCCCAGCATCTTTGCCTTGTCCATCAATACGTTGACTCGATGTTGTGGAAATTCCTGATCCAGCTCTGGGCACAACCGCGTCCGCGATACTTCGAGTCGTTTTTCTGTTTCATTAAGGTGCTGCAAATACTATTTGTATTCTCCATGCGCAGATCGCATATCTCCACGAGGTCTGTACATATTATGCCTTGCCCAACAAAATTGTTGATGAGCCTTTCTGAATACCCACATTGGGATTGGCTTCATCCTCGGTCTAAACCCCACTCCCACTCACCACTCTGCATTTCGTTGGACGGAGTCATCTTTGAACCTCTCCGTCCAATCGAAGTCCTCTTTTGCATCACGATGTGCTAGAAGAAAGTGAGCTTCTGAATTTTTGGCAAAGCTCAAATCAAATCGTTTGCATATCTTAGTGGAACGTGCTTTCACTCGATGCCTTGTAGTAGTATCATACAAAACCGTGGGTGTGACCCTTCAAACGGCTCTTGCATCCTCATCTACACCTGCTTTCCGTTCTCGAAAGCGGACCCCAGCTGTGCCTCTTTTATTGAGCAACGATATAGCAGTGTGTCTTGCGCTGGAACTTTTGTTTATGCTATAGCCTGTGGCTGTGACATAGCTTTGATCTGAGTGGCCTGTGCTGGGTTTCTTATAAGTCAACATTGAAAGACCAACGACTTTAGTACTAGGACATCAACTTCTTTAGCTTTTTTTGAGATCATGGCTTCTACTGTTTTCCTGGGACATTTTTGATAATGTCGGTGAGGTTCCTGGCCTATGTCGATGAATAGGTCTTTTGAAGAGAAGGTACTGAGCTCGCCTGGAAACCAGCGTTGCCGCCCTTGGCTCTGAAGAACGGATCTCTGTGGCATTTTCTTTGGCCAAAGGCCATCGGCATCTCAACAAAGGACACAACGGGCTAGTGAATGTTTCTACCCAACATATCCTCTTACTCGTTACAAGTACTCGCGGGAGATATTAATCAGTGTCCCAAAAAGCGTCCCTAAGTGTTGCGACCCTGTCAATGTTTTCGCTCATCATTGCGGCTGTGCTCACTACCACATACCTATTCCGTCCAGTAGTGACATTCCCGGCCCCAGGGTATGTTTCTAAACGCATCGTCAACGCGACACTGGCCACCGATAACAACATCTCATCTTCGTCAATTGCGGTCTCGCTAAATACGTTGGCTAAGCTCCCTACCTCAATTGGTCTCTCAGCCCCTCCAACCCTTCCAGTCGGATTGTCTTTCTCGTCGACATGGCGGCCCTCAAGATCCATGAAGGAAACCACGGCGACTTCAGTCTTACGACCATTTACCACTGGAGACACCATGATTCAGATGGCAGGCTCTGCGAGTTTCTCGACCAAGAACTCTACCGTAATCTCACACGAAACTGATCCCACCACCAAAACGATCCCACCATGCTACATAACCAGCTCGATACCAGCCGCAAGCCTTACTGCAATGGGCTTGACTGGCCCCCAGACTTACTGTACGTGCGGTGAAATCATCGCGGGAATCAACTTTGCTGTGTCAGGCGCAAGTACTACAACATATTGCGCCATGGGCAGTCCAGTGCCGACAGGGTTCAGCCAGATTCAAGGCTACAATGGTCACGCTGTGACTCCTGCTGCACAGATTGCATCTGCCGCATCTGCCGCGGCGCAATCGAGTGCTGCCGCAGCTGCAGAAGCCAAGTGCACAGATGGAGCTATTGTAGATCAATCTTGCTTCAATCAACTGGACCTTCCCGATTTTATAAAGCAATGGTGGACCACGAAGCAAGCCCAGTGTGGCCAACTTGCCTTTGCGGAGTGCTTCTACAGATTGGAAACCAAGTATGCACCGTCGAATTGTGCAGAAATCAGCAATAATCAGGCTTGTACCGCTCCGAGATGGTCCGACTTCGACGGTTCGACCAATGCAATTCAGAGATTCTACGTCGCCTGGATTCTTTACAACTCCAACGGCTTCTTCTTGGATATATATGGTGCAGTCGGTGCAGCCCAGGGATCTGTGGCTGCGTCACTCCCGGCCACTGTCGACCTCTTTAACCCTGTCAAACACGCGAATGTTGCCTTGCAGGACGTTCTCCTCGCACTCACATTTGGCTTATCTCTCTACTCCGAAGGGTCAAATGTAATGAAAGCAGTACTGAGATCTGGGCCGCAAAGCACTACTTTGGTCCAAAAGATATACCCAGAGGGAACAGTCGATGGGCAATATCAGACCTGGGATGACGTCTCAAAAAATGTGGGAAAGGCAACAGACGCATGGAGAAGATCGATAGCGGCGGGTCTTCCGCAAATTCTCAATAACGTAACCGCCTTCATTGAATGGTCCCAGATGTCCGGCTTGACAGGCATGCGTCCTCCGTTGAATGGTCTCGCGGACAGTATGACTCAAGCCCTGAATACGTATGCCGTAGGCCGCGTGATTGCAGCACTGGGCTTGTTCGTAGCAAGAGCTCCCAATACTGATGTGCACCAGTTGCAGACAAATGGTAGTAAGCTCAACTGGGATACTGGCTGCGGAGGAGGATACACCCAGGGCGTATGTGCCACTTATTTCTTTGACGGAGTGGACACCTATGCCATTGTGGATCCCGGTCACATGAAGCGCGACTTCTCGAAGGAGATGGCAAAGCTCTTCACCGTGCCTGGCGCCCCACTCACGGGCCCGTTAGTCTTTACAGGAGCGCAGCGGTGCTACGAACAGACTAAGAAAAACGGCGGATCATCTCCCAAGCAAGACACGACAGACCTTTCGCATTTCTATTGTTTGAGCAACCCGACCGTGTGCACCTGGGCTGAAGATGGGTTCGGGCCTTTTGATGCCAGCTGCCCGAACCTCCCGAACAAGAATGCTGTCTTACCGTATTTTGGTGTTTCGGGGTGCATTGGGCAAACGGGGGAGACGACCAGCATTGATGTGCCGAGGGGGTACTTGGGACCTGGAGTGTATCAGGACAACAAGAATATTTCGAGCATGGCGCCGGATACTTTCTGCGATAATATTGATTATAGAATGTAATGCATCATATTAGATCAGAGGAACATGGCTTTCATGATCTAGAATCACTCACCCAATCTTATCGAGAATTTTTCTTTTTACTATGATGTAAGTCAGGTGTTGTATACCCAAGTCATCCAAGTAGAGTGAAAAGGGTCAAGATATCCGACGGGACTGCCTCGAAATCCGCCGCCAGATTGTATAACCAGATTAGGAAAAGGCAGAAAAGTTGCAGGGCTCGTAGATCGGAATTGCGCCTGTATTCACAAGCCTGCAGAGGCTGAAATGCGCCAGACGAAGAGTTCCTCTATCCCCCACAATGGGGCCAGAAGGAGCATCGAATGGAATGCCGACTTTGCCCCTGAATCACCCCTCCCTCCCCTTTTAAGTCTAACCCCCGTGCCCCTGAAGAACAAGCGGTTGGAGCCGAGGGAACCGCATGGTTGTTCAGGCGCAGCTGGGACCAAAGACCGCCTAAGAGCATTCAGATACCAGTAGGGTCTGTTCTAGGGCCATGGACGTCGTCTAGAAGCCTATAAGATGGAGATGCTATGAAGTTGGGGGGCACAGTAAAGACTTCTTTTTCATTTGCTGACCTTGAAGTTTGTGCTGGAATTCGTCACTAACTGCAGTCCTCGGTGATCACGGGCTTATATCAAGCGTGGGCCACCAGTCATTTCCAGCATTTCGACAACACTTCAACATTTCAATCCTTCAACACTCTTTTCTTTACACATCCTGCGTATTCTTATTTCATTCAATCACAACACTCCTTTGCCAATATTGATATTAATCTGTGCTGCGTTCTTTTGATTGCATCTTACCTACTCTATCTTTACTCCAACCTTGACCAAAACCTTTCCACAAATAGTACAGAAAGTGCAAGAAGCAGCGACCATGAAGATTGCCATTCTCCTGTCGCTCCCCGCAATTCTGGCTGTCGCCCTTGCAGGACACCCAAATAACCACCTGCCCCGCTTCGGAGACAAACATGCAGTGGCCCCCCGCGCACATGGACCCCGCACGCACTATGCCAATGTCAAATCGCGAGATGTTACACCGACAAACTACACATTCAATCAATTGTACCAGATGCAAAAGAAATTCCTCGATGCCTTCATCTATCCCGCAAATCAGATTCAGGTACGTTGTGTGAAATGTCTGCTGATGTGGACTGCACAATCTTGGACCAGACTGATTGTATGTATCTGGCAGGCGAAAGCAATCAATTCCTCTGTCTTCGCTGAGGATGTCCAGGGTCGCGTTGACATCACACGCACCTTCGATGGGCGCGAGCTCAATACTGAATACATCTTTGGCCTCTTCGCAAATCTTGCAGCCAACCCCAATTCCTTCACGCTTTTGGGTTATCCAACTTCATACGAGATCACCCACTTTGCCGCGAGCCAGAACATCGCCTCAGCTTCTACCCGGTCAGCTTACGCCGCCCAAAAGATTCACTTCGTTACTGACTGACCGTTATGATAGTTTCAACTTCAACTTTCCCCTTTTGAAAGGCCTTCCGGTGCCTCTCCAGATTGAGACCTGGAATGCCTTCAATGACAAAGGAGAGGTTTCACAATATGATGCAACGTTCAAGTGGTGGCAGTGGACCGTTGATTATCTCCTCGGTACGGCAGCTCAGGCATCCAATAGCACGTTGGCACAGATCACTGCCACTGCCACGCAACTACTTGCGCAGAGCATCTGCACCACAGCGCAAATATATTGCAACGGCACCGCCAACTCTCAGTACCAGAGCATGGACGCCTGCAAGAATTTCTTGACGACGCAAATCCGCTTCGGGGAGGCATATGAACTAGGTAAGTGATCAATGCCCACACCATGGTACCCTTCCCTGACGTGAGCAATTTTAGGTCGCAATACACTTCTTTGTCGAATGGTTCATCAGAACATGGTCCCTTTTCGGCCTTCGGTGCACTGCCCTCACATCGGGCCGACAGGAGGAGGGTATTGCAACGACGACAAGAGTTATACTGACACGGTGACTCAAAACTACTTCACCAACTACCCCATGGCCTACAGTGACCAGGGGCCCTTGACAGCCTCATGAGCAGAGGTTTGCCTTTGTGCGCATGGTCGCAATGCTGGACACAGAGGTTACGAGAATATGCACGGCGTTGACCAAACGATGATTCGATGGAGTTGATGAACAAGAGCAGCTTTGGCGTCTTGGCTAGGGGACTGGGGAGGCACGCATTGACGGATTGGAGAAAAGACCCTGCGGGATAGATACCCCTGTTGCATAGAAACCCCCGCGCGCGTTTGTACATAAGTCAGCTACCATGCCTGCAATGAATAGTGCTCTATGTGCATCTCCCTTGCCCACAGTAGATACCTTTTTCTACCGTTAGGCTCCGTAACTGGTTCCATGGTCGAGGAACATCTTCTCCGGGTTGCTTCTCCGCCATCAGCCAAGTTGTGAATCACAGCGACCGAAGCGGTCAATATAAATCCCTCTGGGGTTTTTGCCCATGGACATCAGAGCTTCGGTATACTGCACGCAAAGAAAGGTAGAAGACTGAGCGTGACCGAGGATGCATGGGAAAGGAGATCCGCAAATCCGAGTCCACCTCGGAAGCTCGGAGCGGACCCCTCCATTAGTGCCAGATTAGCGAATGTCATGAGTATCTTAGTGCGTCTTGGCAGGGGTATCATTACATCAGTATAAATGATGATCGCGTACCTCAAATCATTGAGACCCAAGGGGCACGGAACACACACTGTGCCCGTATAGGTCTTGCCTCTCTTGTCGTGACCAGGAGTGCGATTGATGCTCCGCCTGCCAGCTCGCACTTTCAAAAGAGCGATCCCCATCCCGACAGGCTTTTGCCAGCAGCCTTACATATTGCCACTTTCGTTGCGTGTTTACAATCACGTTCGCCAGCTTGCCCAACATCCGCCGCGTCCTCAAACAGCCAACATGCCGAAACGCGATGAGCCTGATCATCCGGAGTTGAGACGCCCGTCAACGAAGAAAGCCAAAGAGGTGGATGCACACTTGCCGTATGACAAGCTCAGAGAGGCCCTGGAAAAGCAAACGGCGTTGGATGATATTTGCACGCTCGCACATTGGTTCCGAAGCAAGGATCTCAGAATCCAAGACAACATCGGTCTCCATACTGCGGCTTCGCTTGCGGAGAACGCCGGGAAACCATTGGTTGGTGTCTATGTCTACTGCGCTGCGGAGTTCGAATGGCACGGAACGAGCCCGGCGAGGTGTGACTTCATACTGCAAAATCTCGCCATCATGCAAAAAGAGCTCGAAGCACTCAACATACCGCTCGTTATCCTCGAAGCCGACGGTCGCAAAGAGATTGTGCCCTCCGCAACCAGGTTTATCGCAGACAACAAGATCTCACATGTCTATGCCAATTACGAATATGAAGTGGACGAACTGCGACGAGATACCAAGTTCGTAAAGGAAGCGCAGGGTAAATCCAGCCTCTCTTTGTACCACGATCAGACCGTGATGGAGCCCGGAACAATGACAACAGGTGCTGGTGGGCCCATGAAAGTCTTTACTCCTTACCACAAGGCCTGGCTTGCAACAGTGAAGGACGATCCCGAGCTTCTCAATACAGTTCCGCCGCCGCAGAAAGTGGATTCCCATGTCTCCAAACAGGTCGCGTCACTATTCGGCAGCAAAATCCCTACTGCTCCAGATAACAAACAGTTTGCAACAGTGGAAGAACGAGATCGAATTCGAAAGCTTTGGCCAGCAGGCCATAGCGCTGGTACGAAACGAATGGACGATTTTATTAAGAAACAAATCGAGGACTACGCAGCCACTCGAAGCAATCCAGCTAAGGATTCCACATCACGAATGAGCGCATACTTCTCGGCCGGAGTGGTGAGCATGAGGGAAGCCATGACGAAAATCAAGGCCTACAACTCGGGAAGTAGCGACTTCAACAGTTCAGGATGCAGTGCTGGCGTTTACTCCTGGGTGCGGGAGATTGTATTCCGCGAGCTCTACCGCCAAACCATCCTCTATACTCCACACACGGTCATGAACCTCCCCACCAATCTCAAATTCGACTTCGTGCATTGGGAGGATGACGAAGAAGGTTGGAAGAAGTGGAAAGAGGGGAAGACGGGCATGCCTTTGGTGGACGCTGGCATGCGACAACTCAACCACGAGGCATACATGCACAACCGCGCTCGGATGAACGTCTCCTCCTATCTCTATTGCAATCTACTCCTCGACTATCGCCGCGGCGAGCGCTACTTTGCCGAGACGCTGATAGACTGGGACCTGTCCAACAACACGCAGGGCTGGGAGCCTTCCTACACCGTGTTCAACCCCGTTTCGCAAGCCGAGAAGAACGATCCGGACGGCGGCTACATTCGGCAGTGGGTCCCGGAGCTGAAAGCTGTCAAGGGGAAGGCGGTTTTCGACCCGCATGCGCGCTTATCCAAGGCCGAATTTGAGAAGTTGGGGTATCCTGCGCCGCATGTGGATTGGAAGGAGACGAAGACTAGGGCGATGGAGAGATTCAAGCATGACATGGCTGATGCTGTCCCTTGAATACTATCTCAACTTGAGACTTGGATTGTGGCGAAAAATGTCACGTCAGTTCCACGAAGGCCGTTGATAGAGGCGAGGAATCTGCTCGCCTGGATCTATGCGGCCAGCGCAGAATTCCTAATCGCACCAGAAGATTTGAAAACGACATTGTTGGCCAGCTCATTCTCTCGACTTTGCTTGAAGCACTCCATGATCATGCCCCCTTATCTTGCCTTCTACGCATACTTCAGCGGTCCCGTATACCACTACAAACCTCCCAAAACACACCTGCATTGACCAATCCGGCGACTACTGGTCCATTCCAAACACGACGAATGTGTGGACGCATAAACCGCGCAGCAAGAACTACTGTACCCGCCCATATTTCGCCCACCTCCACCTCCCCCCTCCCACCCTGTCTACGTCCTAAACGCTTCAAGGTTAAGATTAGCTCCGAATGACACCTACATTATCACGCCTCGATACGGGGACAATCGGACTTCCACATCTTCCTGCCTTTTTACTTGGGCCCCACGAGAGGTGCTTCTTCTAGGCCATTCATATAGCGCACTACTTGTCAAGGGTCGTTGCTGGAGGGCTTCGGTATGGAATTACGTTCGCGGATTCCCCTTATTCGGCGTGGAGGGCTTTGTGGCGATTGCCGGCAAGCAGGACTGCCGTCCACCCCTTCACAAGAGCTGGTTCACCTTTGCTACCACCGCTTAACGCTTGTTCGACGATAATGAAGGTGAAGCAGGGCGTGGATAATGCTGGACAAAGCGAGAGCAAGAGGACCATGACGACGGGGATGCGGTAGAGCGAGGCGAATGGGTGGGTGTATGCTTCCGAATCTTCCTTCCTGATGTTTTTTTGCTGGACGCTTGGGTTGGTAGAGAGGGGTGTGGTTGTGGCTTTGTTCGAAACCCTCGTTGGAAAGATTGGTCTATTTAAAATGGGTATTCGAAGGTATGGGATCAGATATTTGCACCTAAAGAATAGGAAGTTTTCCACGAGCACGCGTACTGCATGAAGTTTATGCGTTGCTGATCGCTCGTCTGACTACTTCTAAAGGTCGGCGAAGTCGAGATTGATATCTTGCGGATCTATGGGTTTGGCAAGAGCACGACTGCACTGGAACAGGACGGAGAAAACCCCAAGAATCCTGACGCTGGGCAAGTAGTCCTTCGGTTTGGAACACATGGCCACATTCTCAAACCGCCGCGACTTCGAGATCCTAGCTTGACAGCTCGATAGTTTTATATCGGCCAACCCTGTCTGCTCGGTGAGCTTTTCGCGTTCCAAGCACGCTGATTAAATGCAGTGGCATACTGCCACAAGACGGTTGAAATTTCCTTCCTTGACCATGGGTACCCTACAGCAATTCAGCGACCTTTTAATGGGGCCATTTCGTTAAAGGGATCATTTCAATGGGATCAAGACCACTTCATCATTCTCTTCATGCGTGCAATTCCGTTTCTGCGAATGGCGCTTCCCAAATGCAGTTGCCTGAAGTCTCCACAGCGACACGATCGCATTTCGCATCAAACAAACTGCGTTGATTTCTTATGTCCAGCTCAATGATTGCGCATTTGAAGTTTTGGATGCTTGATGCTATTAAGAAGTCTAGCTAGGAGATCTGTTCCAATTTACATGAACGTCATAAGAGATGCGGAGCACGAAGAACACTGCAGTGAAGCTTCCGTGCAGGCAGGAAGGAGCGATGCATGAGTGCGCCATAAATGCTGGGAGGAGTCGTGCATGATAGTGCCAACAAGAGCTCTTTGTTCAACACACTGTTCTATTGAATCTTCGGATGACTAGGCGTGCTTCCATCTAATGACCACAGGCACACGCAGTGCCTAGATATAGGCAGGCTCAAGTATAGCTCGGCTCACGCATAGCTCGGCGTTGCCGAGCAAACGGTTGTCGTGGTCGTGGTACCGCGAATATCATCATCGATAACAGTCGCAGTGACGGGGGGACGCACCTGAAAAGCTCGCATCAGCAAGTCCGCACGGCACAACAAGCGTGGCAGATCCAGCGACTTACGGCGCCGTGACCCCCAATGCCAATCTCGGTCACAAAAGCACATCCGTGGCAGTCAACAGAAGCGGCCTCTGTGTGGGTCGCAAGGAAGATTTTTGTCACTGGGCTGAGGTCGAAGTGGTTTAGAGTGGAGATCGTGGTGATGCATGATGAGGATGGCTGGTTGTCGCCTGGCGAGGTGGCCTGGGGAATTGCACTTGTAGCCAGTCAGTGGAGCCCGAATTGCCCCTGTGAATGCATGGAAAGGGTGCCTACCTGGCGAGCGCAGAGGTCGTGGCGGCGACGAGAGCAGCTGAGATTTGCATATTGGATTGGTTTGGGTGGGTGAGCTTTGTTAAGGTATCAAGGGCTGGACACTGATTTGAATGGTGGTTCACGTGTTCGAGGAAATGTTTCAGTGTGACAGCGAGCGCACAACCCTGGCGGCGAGCACATTCTTATAAATGGACAGAGCTTCGGAGACAGCGCACACAATATCAGCTTCCGTTCCGCAGGCTTATTCCGAGATTATTGCGGCGTTTTTGCCATGAAGCTCGTATGCGTCAGGCCTCTAAATCAAGTCAGGCTGAGCATACATTGCAATGGCGAGCGCAGAGCGTACCAGGATGGCCCATGCCGTCAGATCTCATCCGATCATGCGGGTCCGAGGGGTCGCATTATTTCCCATCAACGGCCGTTGACCATACATCGCAGCTGCGAGTGCAGAGTCCTCAGGATGGCGCACGGGGTCAGATCTCATCATGCAGGTTATTAATTTCCCGTCAGCGACCGCAAGAGCCATGGCACCTAGTTTCGGGGGATGCAATAAGCACAGTCATTCCACCTAGCGAGATTTTGGTGAGCCGCTTCATCTTACGAGGGGTTCGGAATTCCTCAGTCACCGCGTGCATCGGTATTGATTGGAAGTTACGCGAGCTGCACCAGAAAGTCGGGGTCTCCTTACGTTCAAAATTCTTGCACGTTCGTCCAAGGAGAGTGGTGCAAAGACGCGTCTCTACGAAAATAAGGAAATAATCTCTACGAAGTCGAGCCAAGGCGAAGATGGGGCGCATGCAGACTCCAGAAAAGGCTAGAACATTCGATACCTGCGATACTCTTATCCAACGACAGCTTGATGATAGAGAGCGATATCTTTCAAGCATTCGTGCGGGAGTCGGTAAGCGATTTGATGGTTTGATGAGAGGAGCACTTAATTTCGATAGAGCGTGAGAAGGGGTACGAAACGATTCAAATAGAGTGAAGACTTCACGTCCAGGTCGGTGCCTTTAGCAAATGAGAACAAAGAGTCACATCTGGATCTACAGCCAAGATTATGCCCAGTTGAAAGTGCATACGATGCCAGCAAATTGGATTGATCTCTTTGGGGGCCAGGTATTGATGCCGCTGATATGGCTCGGGAAAACAATTGAGGCGAATTGGGCCTAGTGAATCATCGAGTCTATCTGCGAACATGCGGCGTTCGACATAGGATGCTAGAAGAAGTGCAGCTTGTCGATGCTCTCCAGAGAAAATGTCGCAGCTAAGCACCTGTGCGGGAATACTGCAACACCTCTTACGTCCTCGTGTCTCCAGGCCGTGCTCGTAGACACGCTCAATGCCGAACCTTCACTCACGGCCGCACTTCCACGATAGGGAAGTCGCACCTGAGCGTGCGAGTCTGATGTTCCTGAATCAGGAATTCTTGGCACTGATAGATCATTCGTGTCTTTGCGTAGAGCACCCAGGCCGCTCGTATTTCATGGCTCTATGTTTGTCGAAAAGCTCCTGTCTATCCCTCCAGCCCATTTCTTGGTTCATGCTTTGATTTGAGACAGGACATCATCAGTCTGCTGGAAGGCCCTCCCCCTAGTCTTCATGTTCTGATGCGCGCTTGTTGCGTTTCTGTGGATACTGCAATCCTTGGAATTCCATTCAGCAAAAGTCTTACGCCCTCGCAAATGTAGCTACGTAGTAGGTCTATCTCCTGGTGAAGGAGCCTTTAGAGGCGCGATATTTTGAAGTCATCAGCAATCCATCGGAACAGCTAGAAAAAGGATCTCAATATTCCCAAAGATACAGACGTGTTTTGTCTGTGATATCGCCGAAATCTTTTGTAGGGTACCCCTCAGCGAAATCGAGTTTTCCCTTATAATGTCCAACCCAATTACTTCCAGCTTTCTCCTTCTCGACGCATCCTACTAATCCAATCTGCTATCGAAGATGATGTGTAAAGACATCAACAATGATGACATTAAGATCCCCGCCCCCCTGTCCCTGCAGTCCCCGCGCACGCTCAGGTGGGCGATTTGATGAAAATCCGTCGACTTAACCCATGTTTCGCGGAGTCTCCGAGAGAATACTGCATGTTGAGAGGGCAGTCCGTCGAGTAAACATTGTGCAGGCTTGGTGTTTGGCTTAGTCTGGCGTACTCAGCAGACATGGACGCAGCAGAAGGGGCAATAAAGGTGGATGTCCTGGTGTAGAATACCTGTTACGCATGCAAGATATGGTAATGACAGAAGTATCGTGTGGATGTGTTCAATGTCTACAGCTAGCATGTTGACACACTTCCCAAGTTTGACTGCTGCACTGAAATGAATTTTAGTAACACAAACTTCCAGTGTTCGCCAAGGACATAACACGTTCTCTCGCCTCTGTTCGAGGAACATTTCGATGGAAAAAGGGTTCAGAAGCCTAAAGTGTATCACAACTCCCTATACTACATAACACAACCAATGATTCTAGATTAAGCAAGACCCTTCGCACCTCTTCTGACGGAAAATCCCGCTCTCATCGATTCTTGCGACACAAAGAACTTGTTCAATCTCGTACGTGGAGGATCACCTGGCGTCAAGACTGCTTTGCTTTGCGCATGCGAACAAGCTGTTCCTAGCTGTCATCGATTATCCGTCAATCAATGGGGGCGACTTGGTGTAGACAATCGTTTGATCCGGAAACATATTATAGCAATAACCGGGTGAAGAGTGGGCGCTGAGAATGAGAGAATAATCAGCAACGCATTCTCCTTCTGATTACATGAAACTGAGAAAACCATGGGGATTCCTCTAGAAGGAGAATATCGTAAAGGAGTATACCAACCTGAAGTCATAGCTAGGTTTGAATTTGCGGCTAGAGCCTCCATAATCGCAGCCAAGGATTTCGTCTCTCAAGCTGTTTATACAATCCTGTGAAGCTAGGTTGCCCGAACCCTTCGAGCTCTTGAAGACGGTCAGTTGCCAGCAATTGGTACCGTCAAAGATTGGGGCGGAGCCTAAATACAGAGAAAACAAGAACAACCTGGTCAGTAACTACTTCTTGCATTAAGATGAGGTCCCCACCCGGACAAGAAAACGGATGTAGGGATTGGCAAGATTTTCTCCTTGTACTCACTGGATTGCTCCGCATTATACACCCCATCCATCATCTGGCAGACCACATCAAGTGCTTTGACAACGACGCCTTTGTTAGTGCTCCGTCCTCCTCTAGGATAACACTTGGCGGTAGATACAGCAGTAAATAGAAGGATTGGAAGAGTCGCTAAGGTGCCTATGCGCATACTGAAGTACATGTTGTAGTAAGTGAGTAGAGGGTTTTGGTATACAGTGCAATGATCTGGTCTTTACTGAGGGATACTAATTCCTCTAAATATATAAAGCCTTTGTATTTCTCGAAGAATGGCTCAACAGCCTCATAATCAGCCTGGAAAAATCCCAGTCATGTAATTACAGCCTTTTGTAAGCATTGTTGGATGGTCCAGGCACTGCGGAACAAATAGATTTTCGATGCACACATTCATTGACGTAAGGCGCGACGCAACATGCGCAACATGTTGGTCTGGGTTTGCAACTAACAACCCAGACGTGTCAGACCAAAATCAATCGAAACACTTTAGATAGTCAACCTTATAAGGGCCCGTCCCTAGCATTAGATATATGCTCGTTGGAAGCTAGTACCCGCCGATACAGCGACTACTATGGCAGTTGACGTACCAATCTAGTTGATTGGCCAATCAACGTACGTTGGATTGGCAATCCAACTGACGATTGGCCATCCAACGTACTGATGCAAGTAGTTGGTTAATCACCTAGTTGAAAGCCCAATTGCCTGCAGTAGTACGTTGAATGGCCATTTACCTAAAGCCGCTTTTGTTCCACCTAACGGTTCCCTTTAACCTCCCCCCTAAACGGCTCCCTTTAACTTCCCAAACGACTCCGCGTAAACGGCTCCCCCCAAATGGCTCCCCTTAAACGGCTCTTGGTTCTTCCCAAACGGCTCCTCGAATTTTGCGACGGAGATTTCTTTTTATTTTGTTTTTGCGATTACCCCACGATCGTTTAGGGGGGGTTGTTTTGGGGGAGCTGTTTAGGGGGAGCCGTTTAAGGGGAGCTATTTAGGGAAGCACGTTAAACTAGCGATATACTATTGTTTATAGGAGATCTCCCGGGATAATGCCGACTCCGGGTCAATGCCGAATTTTTGCCTGTATATTCATTTTACTAAATCATGGCCAGCGCCACCCACGAAGCTCGCATAGAGCTTGCGCTGGCCGATTTA
>JAABUQ010003110.1_pt1 | contig 31145 bp, 43 predicted proteins | sample 5560001 | NCBI WGS metagenome assembly JAABUQ01 (sample SAMN10711888, study PRJNA513371) | rock metagenome | isolation source: Antarctica rocks | place: Antarctica: Victoria Land, Finger Mt nord | collected 2015-12-18 | reverse complement strand
TTTCTTGTGCGCAGGGAGGACGGTCGCAACCACGGCACGGTCCGAGCTATCGCCGATTCGAGCGACGGCCCGCATCGTCTCTTCGAGGGAAATCTCGCTAGCACGATGTGCCGCTCGAACGCCCGGGGTCGGTTCGAGTCGGTATTTACGCTCGAGCGGTTCTTCCGCGCCTACGTTATAGCGAGCTTTCTCGTAGAGATCATTGAGAGCGTTCGCTTCGCTAACGTGACTCAGGGTATCCGTCGTAACCGTGGCTGCGCCGATAGCAAAGAGTCCTGCACCCCATAAAATGGCGGCAAGCCCGAGTGCGGCAACGCGTTGGATCAATCCAACGCTGACGCCTCTGAGGCGCGCCGTGAGCCCGGCGGCTCGAGACGGAACATTCATATCTCCAAACCGTCGGCGATTAAAATCGGCATCCCGTCGACGAATACTGTAATGTGATGCCGCCTCTCACGCGTTTTACAAACGTGACGTCGGTCACGGTCTAGAAAAGGCATTCATCACTCTGCGTCGTGACGTTATGCGCTCGTGCGTTCTTAATCGAACGCTTTCATTTGACGATGAACGTATGAATCATCGCCGAGGAACATCGCAATCCGTCGAGCGATTTACGAGTTGGAGGACCGCTTGATGTTCGGGCATCGCAGAAAGGCGCTCACACGTCACTCGCGGGGGCGGTGCCTTTCGCTATGCTGGTTTTGGCAGGCGTCGTCGGCCCCGCGCCCACTACGGCGGGCCCGCCATACGCTACCGACGACCCGGAGCCGGCCGATTTTCACAGTTGGGAAATCTACCTCGCGTCGCAGTACGCCAATGGTGCCGGCGTCGTTAATGGAGCGCTCTCTGGCCTTGACGTGAATTTCGGTGCCGCGCAATACCCAAGTTACGGTCGGCATGCCGCTCGCGTATAGCAGAACGTCGGGTAATGATGGCCGAAGCGGTATGGGTGACCTCCAAATAGGCGTCAAGTATCGATTTCTCGAGGAATCGGCCACCCGTCCGGAGGTCGCGGGGCCTGTCCACCCTAGCCGCTGCATTTGCCTGAGCGTCCCACTGGGCGATTGCGGTTGGAAAGGCTCCAACGGCCGCACGTGCGCTAGCCGCAGGTCGGGTTCAACCTGCCCTCGAGCGGTTCACCCAAAATCTGCCATTCCGGGTTCACGCTACCAATGATTTCCGCCGCGGTGCCTATCGCGAGCGGCGTGAGGTCGCGCGCTCGATGGCCGAGATCGCGCCGGATCCGCCGGGATGGCTGACCGCGCTGCGCTTCGACATCGACACGGAGGGCGGCGGCGCTGCTTGGATCGAGGCGGAGCTGCCAGCGCCGAACCTCGTCGTCATCAATCCGCGCAACGGCCACGCCCACCTGATCTACCTCCTCGGCGGGTGGGTACGGACCGACTTCGGCGACCCGAGCCGGCCGAAAGTCGTGCGCTACGCGGCTGCGATCGAGCGCGCGTACGCGGCCGCGCTCGGTGCGGACACGGCGTACAACGGGCGCTTTCACCACAACCCGCTTTCCGCCGCCTACGTGACCAAGGTTGGCCGGGACGCCCCGTACTCGCTCGCCGAACTCGCGCAGTACGTCGACCTCGCCACGCCGGCGACCAAACCGCGGCCGATCGGACTCGGCCGCAACGTGGAGGTCTTCGACCGGTTGCGGCGCTGGCGTACACCGCGATCGCGGACTGGCGCATTGGCAAGGACCACGCTTGGCACGGGGCGGTGGCGCGTCGCGCCGGCCGGATCGCGGCCGACGTCGGCGCCGAAAGCCGCGCGGCCCGCTCAAGCCGAACGAGATCGGTCACATCGTCAAGAGCGTGGCGCGCTGGGTTTGGGAGCGTTACGTCGTCGGGGTGCCGCCGAGAGGCCCGGATCGCGGCGTAGCGCGAGCGCGAGAAGCCCGCCAGAGGGCCCGGGAAGCCGCCCGGGAGCGTTCGCGCATGACGCGGGATGAAAAATATACCCCCCGGCACGCCAGCGTCGCTCAGCGGCCACGGAAATGCGTCGCGCGGGCCTGTCGTTACGCGCGATTGCGGCAACGTTACGATGTTCGCTTACTGAGATCCAGCGGGTGCTCAGAACGTGTGTACAGGGTTCGCCCAGCCTATCAGACTTCAAGGCCCCGCCGTCCGTGATTGACGACCCGCTGACGTCGGAGGATCATTTTCTCGTTGCTGGTCCTCGCGATGTTTTGGCATCGCAGCTCTCCGGGTCGCGCGCAGTCGTCAGCGCCGTAGGCGATGATGACGAGCACGTCCCGCCCGCGCGTAGCGCGGAACCGCGGCAAAGCGTCGTTGCGACGATGCAAGGGCGGGCTCGGGGCGAAACCGACGTTGGCGGATCGCCGCTCGCGTATAGTCAGCGTCGGGTGCGGCAGATTATTGCCAAGCTCCACGACGAGCGGCCACCATGAGAGGGTGCTTGTTTCCGTGATGACGCTGAAGTTGGCGACAAGGACCTCGTGTAATATGGCGATGTATGCGCTTAGTCAATGAGCAGAATAACGACCCTCACATTGATTGGTCGAGGTTTGGTACGAAAACCCGCGACGAGATGACTGTAGAAGCTGCGGAAGAAAAAGTGAGGCTGGGACTAAGGGGTAAGCGCAAGCGTTTGACAGCAAACGTAAGCGGCAGGTGGTATGACATCTCAGACTTCAAGTGCGTGGGCAACCATGAATGATGAAGCGAAACGGACGCAGCTACCGCAGATCCGAGGTTTCCGATAATGAATCCGTGCGAAGGAGTACTCCAACCGACAGCAATAGCGCGATAGTTCTGATTCGTACTCTTGTCGGAAGAAGTAGCCGCTCAGATTTGGTAGAACGAATTTAGATGGAGTTCACTCGACCGGCATTAGGGTTTGCCGCGCGTTACCAGGACGAAGGTTTCGCATCAGAGCGCGATCGGATTGACGCTTACGTACACGAGGCCGTTAATCTGCTGAAGCAACGCGTTGAAGGACGCATGGACGCCGAGGAGCCGCGTTTCGCAGATCTTAGAAAGGAGCTGCTTGCCTCTTCTTATCTCGGTCAAGAAGGTCGAGAGTTTCTCACGCGGCATCGTTCCCTTCAGCAGTTTTGGGACCGAACAGCTTCAAAGCACGCAAGTTACAAAGAGCGCCGATCAGTAGTAGACGATGCTTTTGAAAGCACGATCGCCCGTCTTGAACAAGGCCCAGTATCCATCGTCGACGTTGATGAAGACGCCCTTCATAGCCTAGATATGGCTGAAGCAAGTAACATATTAGCTAAAGCAAAAAGGCGCCTTGACGACGGGGATGCCGATGGCGCGCTGACGTTGACGCGAACACTGCTTGAGTCTGTTTGCAAGAAAATCCTAGACTTTTTCGGAGAGGGTTATTCCGGGGGAGACACCGCGCAGAGTCTGTGCAAGCGCGCCATGGCGCACGTTGTGCCGGGAGCCATACGGAGTCGCGAACATTTTCAACATTTTGCGAGATCAACCTTAAACATTGTTGAGCATATTTCGTTGTATCGCGCCGAGCAGAGCGACGCACATGGAACCGCCTTGGAGAAGGAAATAGATGATCACCAAGCCGCATATGCGTTGAATCTCGCTGGCTCTATAGCAATATTCTTGATCGAGTGCTACGCTACAGCGCGGCAGGCTTAGCATGCTGCTCGTGTTCAACTCTCGTGGTAGAGGTGGACATCGTTCAGCCTGCGCGGTCCGACGTCGCCGCAGCGTGGTGTGGCAGTCGACATCCCCTACTGGGAATGTGGTTTGTTGTCTTTAAGCGTGAGCGTCTTCATCAGGGGTAAAGGCTTTACGCGATTGAGAAGCGCTCACGGGTCGATACGAAAATCGGACGATGCTCGCAAAATGGACGTTAGGCCTGCTCACAGTTCTATTCCCAATGCATCGCTGGCTTCGACGTCTTCGTTTTTTTATGGCGGATACAGTTCTTCCTAACGGGGACTGCTGACATGAAACTTTTGGCGTTTATTGTTCTGATGGGTGTAGCGGTGCTAGTGCCCGTCGTGGCGCCACGTGAGAACACAGCGCATGTCTATTTCGGCACCCGCGTGAGCGACCCGTATCAATGGCTCGAGCGCAAGCACGCGCCGCGCACGAAGGCTTGGGTCGCGCACGAAGTCTCCTTGACAGAGCGCATGTTCGACCATCTTGCGGACCGGGCGCAGATGCGTCGCGTGGTCCTCGGTTTGCTGAGTGCACCCTCCAGCGGCCTGCCGCAACGCGGCGGATCAGTCATCGCGTTCGAACGCAGCGACGGCGCGGGGCGGAAACCTGTTATCGTGGCCAGCAAATCACGGGCTAGCGTGCATATCCTCCTCGACCCTAACGCGCGCTGGCCGGACGGATCGACCAGTATTGCGGATTGGCAACTGGCGCGGGACGGGCATAGTCTCGCTTATGCAACAAAGCGCGGTGGAGCGGGCTTCGTACAATGGCACGTGCTCGACGTTGGAACGGCTCGGGATCGCGCCGACGACGTTGTTGGTACTCCCGATTGGGCCCGATTGTTTGGGCCCGCGACGGCAGCGGCTTTTACTACGGCGGGTATTCGTCCGCGACGGTAACCTCCGGTGCGCCAATCGGCAAAGGCTACCGCGTGCGCTTCCACCGGGTGGGTACCGCGCAGGGCGAGGACCCAGTCGTTTACTGCGCATCATCGCGATATTGCGTGCGGCGCGATTGCCGACTTGAGATGCCCACGCGCTGCCGGCTAAGCGATCGGCGACGACGTTGAAGGTTGCATGCGCGGCGGGACTGCGCGTGAGGTTCATGTGACAGGCGCGGTCCAGCACGAAACGCGTGCCGGCGAACGTGAGCCAACCGGCTTCGCCGAGATTATACACCAAGTCGCAGACGACGAAGCGGCGCGCATCGGAGAGCGAGTCGAAATGCTTTGGCTCGAGCGATGCGCGCGCGGCGGTGAGGATCGGCGCGAATGATAAGTCGAACAATCGCGTCGTTTGCTGCTCGGTGAGTTCGACGCCGGCCATGCACGCCGCGAGGTTCGAGCCGCAGCCGCGCAAGAGATCGTCGGCGTCAGCACGTTGAAGATTGAAGCCGACGCCGATCGTCGGAATCCCGAGCGAATCAGAATACTTTGCGAAGCGTATACCCTCGCTTATTGCGATGCGCCGCCTCACTTCGGCTAACCATTCGACGTTCGTCATGTCCAGAATATCGGGCTAATCGCCGATACTCATAACATGCCGGGCAATACGGTTTCCGCGTTACTCGCACATAAGCGCACCGATTATCTCGGGACGTTTCTTACGATTGCCATGCCGGCGCTCGTTGCCGTCGAGCCGTACTTACGGAGCGGGATCGATGCGAAGTTGCCGCCGGCGGCTGCAGCCGTCGTCATTGCCGCGTTCGGTGGAATTCTGACGGTCGCGTCACGGATCGAACGCAAGCGAGCTGCTGAAGACGCGCAATGATTGCACGACTCGAATCCTATTTGCTGCAACATACCGATGATCTCACGGTCGGCGGTTTGAGCGGCTTCGCGATCGGCGTAACACTCACATTACTTGGGGTCGTCGTGCGCGGCGGAACCATCCGCTAAGGACTCATCATATGATTACCGCGTTCCTCAACATGCTGCAAGACGAAGACGGGCAAGGGCTCATCGAATACGCCTTGATTATCGCGCTCGTCTCAGTCGTCGCCATCGCGGCGCTAACGCTGATGGGGAAGCGCGTCAACAATACGATGAATGCGACCGCGAACGCGCTCAACGGCGTTCCTGACCCGTAGAATGTGCGCGGGCAGTCGACGGTTGAATATCTGCTAATCGCCGTCATCATCATCGTGCCGGCCATCGTGCTCTTGCGGATCTACGGCGTCGACATTAACGCGATGCTGCATGCAGTCGACGGCGGTTTCATCGGCCCTTAAAATGTCCCGTTCGCCGGGATGGCGCTAGGAGTGAGTCTAGCGTCGCGCGCGCGCGGCGGTCGCTTTCTCCTAGGCGATCGTCGCGTCCACGCTAGTGTGGTGGAACGGCTACCCCCAAAGTAAGGTCGCTTAACCGCGCACGCCGTAGCCATCCTCTTACCTCGCGGTCTGACCACGCCTCGTCTGTTGTGATGGAACGCGCTTGACGGTCACAGTATCAGTTTGCTACGCTGTGGTCACAGTAACAAACGCCGACGAAAGCGACTCAGCGATATGATGTACCTTAGCTGCGACACATGCCAAGCAGACATTGGGAAGATTACGTCTAACCGAGATGCGGTTATGGAGATGAAAATCGCCCAATCGAACTTTGCCGGCCACTACCCAGAGGGCGTACATACGGCGTCGCGTCCCACGACAACGAACGAGCGAATGGCGATCGCATGGGCGTACGTTCAAATGTGCGCGATGGCGGTCGGTTTGTACGTCATGGCGCACGTCGCGATCTCCGTCCTGAGCGCCTTTACCGGCGTGCGCCTCGCTCAGTGACGAGCGCCGAGAAGATGACGGCGTTCCGCGAACGCGCGCGAGCCGCGGGGCTGTGTATCGTTTGCGGTAAGCGCAAGCCCCGGCCGCAAAAAGCGACGTGCAACCTATGCGATAAGGCCGCAAAAGAGCGGCTGAAGCGGTCGCGCGCGAAATTATAGAACGTCAGTTCTAGGATGTAGCGCATCGGTAATAGTTTCCATGGCTTCGTTCCATCCAGCACTCCACGTTGCGCCATGGGCGGCAACTCGACGAATCGTCGTTTGCTCTTGAACGCGCGCGAGCTTCGCCTCAAGATCGTATATGCGCAGTTCATCTTCTTCGCGCGGATTGTCGCGGCATACCGCGAACATGCGTTCATGCTCCGCGAGCTTCGCCTCGGCGGCTTCGGCGCGAGCAATCGCGGCGTCGCGTTCTTGACACGTAATCCCGTACATCGATGCGCCGTTGACGATTCCAGCGCGCCATTCGACCGCTTTCGCCTCGGCGGCTTCGAGGACGTCGAGCGACTCGCGCGACGCTACCCGAACCGCGAGCACAACGTCGGCTTGTGAGATGTGGTAGTCCTCCGCTAAGTGAGCGATGGACTCGCCGCCGGCGAAGCGAGACGCGATAGCGCCGTAAAAGCGGGGTCCGTTCGACGTGCCCGGCGCACCGGGCCATTCGGTTCGCTCGTCCGTTTCGGCGCGCGTCATAGAACCTCGATTCCGTGACTTAGCGCGGCGACTTCCGCGAGGATCGCGCGCCCTTCCGCGTCGGACAGCACGTGCTCCGGTTCGCAACCCCACGGACACGGCCTGCCTTCGACCACGCCCCAAAGTCGGCAGATCGTCGGACGGTCGGCATAAACGGCGCATTTACCGAACGCAACGTCGAGCGAAGGGCACGTCAGCGCGTCGCGCTTCGGCGGCGGGTTCTGCGGCGGCGCGTGTCGGCGCATTTGCTTGCGTTCGAGCGGTGTTACTAAAATCGGGCCGCAACATTCTTGGCATTTGCCGGCACACTTTAGCACCGGAATTTTCGCGTAAATCGCCCGCAAATTCTCGCGATCCTGGGTCATGAAATGCCGCTTTCCTGACCCAGGGAATAGAGACGACCCCCGCTATCGCGAGAGTCGTCTTTCCGCACGTTGGTACGGGTGGGGCCTGTCAAGTCCACGGCCACTATACCATACGCGCGGGCTGGAGGCGAGGGGAGTCGAACCCCCAGGCGTAGACTTGACAGGCCCCGCCCCGACCACCGCGCCCCCGTGGACACCATCATATCGCAGGAGAATGCCACCACCCTGGCACATCCCGAGAATTGCCGCTTAGTCAGAAGGGCGCAACGGGGTCCGCGAGGGCTCCGTTTCCTTTTGCCGGGGCGTGCGGATCGTCGGAAAGGTGCGTGGTCGATGCGGGTACGCAACCGCGGGTTTCCCTCCAGGCGAAGATTCCCAGGGCGACGAGCTCCGCGATTGCGCGCTCGTCGCGCTCGCGCTCGTCGGCTGGTTGCGTCGGCCGCGTTCGCGTGGCGGATATCATGCCGGCCGACTCGTCTGCTCGGGAACCGGAACGCAAGGACAGCGCGGCGACCACATCGCGTTTCCACGCCGCAGGACGGGCACTGCCACCCGGTCACGCTTTGAGGCGGCGTCTTTGCGCCTCGGAGTTGCGTCTCGTACGCATCGGGCTTGTCGCTTATCTCACGTTGCATCATCACGAAATCCGCCTGCTAACTCACGCCGACGCGCTTGGTAATGCGAGGCGTTTCTTCCCGCCGGCGGCGATCGGCTCGTCGTCGGACGGCTGAACGATTTCCATTTCCGTTTGACGCTCGCTGTCGGCGACGTGCAGCGCCATGTGAGCGATGCAGAGCTCGTCATGCGCGGCCTTCTGCGTATGCCCGCACGTCTCGCACGCGTCTTCTTCAACGTACCGAAACGTCGCGAGCGACGAGCACCGAACAAGAATGTCGCCGCGCAGATCGCTTCGCGCACAACGAATGGACTTTGCCGGCTGCACAATGCCGACGATCTCGCGCCGGTCGAAGGCGAGCTGCAACGCCGCCCCGAGCGTCGCTTTCATCCGCGGCGCAGGTTCATATCGCTCCTCGCGAGCGGGCGCTACTTCGCGCAGAAGTGCAGGTTGCCCGTTAACTTCGACTGTCATTTTCATGTTATTAAAATAACCTCGCTTTCGCTTACGACGCGCGGCGCCGTTCGTGGAGTGTAGCTATAAGGTCGCCTAAAGACTCGCATTCCGTCCATCCGTCGTCCTCGGCGAGCTCGTCGTCGAGATACCAACGCCGCTTGCGATCCGCCGGCGGGTAGAACTGCACGACCGCGCGCGCGTAACCGGGCATCGGGCGCGCGCGCAACTCCGTCAGCGCCGCCGGCACCGACTTCTTCGCGCCGCCGACCTCGAAGACAATGCCGATTGAATCGCCGTCCGCAAACGCGAACACGTCGCCCGCGACCGAACACCGCAGCGTCGCCTTCCGCGCCGTGCCGAGCGCGCCCGACGCCCGTGCAATGACGGAATGCCGCCCGATCGCGTCGAGCATCGCCGCAACTGCATCTTCACGTTTGTTACCGACCGCGCGACTGTGCTTCACCTTCGCCGTACAACGCTTCCTTCAACTGCAACCGGCACCAGCGTCCTTTGTCACGGTCGTCGATCGTATCCAAAAAGTGTTCAACCCGCGCGATCGTCACCTTCGCGCGCGTAAGCGCCTCTTGTTCTTCTTTGAGCGCCTTCAGCAGTTGTATGCGGTTAAGGTCTTCAATGTGCTCGCTCATTAATCGCCTCCATAATCGCCCTTCCGCGAACAGCACGTAAGATGCGACACGTCTTCTTCGGTTAACGGCCAAAGCGTCATCGTGAGTCCGACCCATCGGTAATGCATCATGCAGCACGGCCCGTAACGGTTTTTGGGGATAAGCATTTCCGTTACCGTATCCGCGAGCGCGCCCCTGAATTGGAACGGCCGGTGCAGCAACATGACGAGCGACGCCGTTTGCTCGAGCGCAGAGGTGTCTTGCAATTGATTCATCTGCGGCCGCTTACCGTACGCCGTCCGATTCATCTGGCAGCATAAGACGACGTGCACGTGCATTTCCGAGGCGAACTGCCGCAAGCGTCGGACGATCGCCGACGCGCCGACGTGAGATCCGTTCGCGTTGAGCCATCCATCGATGTGCCGCACGTGGTCGACAATAACGACCTTCACGCCCGTCTCGCAAACGGCTTTCATAATCTCGTTCGCGCCGAAGATATACTGCATCAACGGCTCGAGCAGACAGAGATCGTGACTGTTTAGCAGATCGCGACTGCTCCAACTCAAGCCCTGCGCCTGCAGCGTATCGTACGACACGCGGTCGAGCCGGGCGCCCATCCGAAGCAGCGTGAGGCGTTCGCCCATCTCGAGCGGTAGGTACAGCACCGGCGCGTCGCGCGAGACGTTATACGCGATCTGCTCGGCGAACGCCGACTTGCCGACGCCGCTCGCGGCCCCGATGACGGAGAGGTCGCCGGCGCGCAGCCCGCCGTTGGTCACGCGATCCAGGTCCGCGAACCCGGTCGCGAAGACTTGCGGCGGCTCCTGTTCGATGTACGACGCAACGACGTTGCCGATCAATTGCGGAACAACTTTTCGGAGAACTGCGGTAACAGTTCTTCCACGTATTCCGCGCGTCCGTTTGTATGCGGGCCGGAATCAGTTAAGGGCCTCGGTCGCATCGCTTTGCGCGCGTAGTTCACGTTGCCCGCGCCGGCGTTGATTGCAGCGCGTAGACCGGCCGCGAAGGCGCTCGGATCGCCGATCTCCTCGAGCGCCGCCTGGAGCTCGCGGCGTATCGTGAAGGCACGCCCCACGCTGATCTTGCCGCTCGTGTTCTCAGCAGCAACGACGGCTAAGAAGGCGGTTATTTCCCCCTCCAGGTCGCCAAATTCGGGGGGCGATAGATGCGAAGCATCTATGGGGGCCGTAACTATCTCGGGTCTTTTTCTTTTCTTTGCTTCTTTCTTTTCTTTTTCTGCAAAAGGTCGGGAACCAGTTACAACTGGTTCCGTAACTGATTCGGAACCAGTTCGGGAACCAGTTCGGGAACCAGTTGGAACTGTTACCGTAACTGGTTCCGAATCAGTATTTCGGTGCGCTTTTCGCCGGCCGCCGCGGCTTGTTCCGACACCGCACGCCGCCGTTATTTCAGCCAACGCGCGAGTTCGTTGGCCTTGTAATCCATAAGGTGGGCCATCTCAAAAACTTGCCTGGCGCTCCACGCCCCGGTATAGGCGACACAAAGGTCACGCAGCATGACGAACATTTCCGCGTCCTTCATCCACGGCGACGGCTAATCCGAGCGACGAGGTGAAGGTGACGTTTGGGGCCGCGAAGGGCCGCGGCAACGGCTTCGACCGTCGCGTAATCGCCGATCTTTAGCGACGTGACGGCTAACTGAACGTGTGCTCGTTCGACTGCAGGACGCATGGCGTGAGCCTTCCTAGCTTGGATAATTCAGAACGAAGAGCGACGCCACGACGTAGATCGCGCCGATGATTGCGAGCACGCGCAAGAGCGCGAACAGCAGCTAGCGTTCATTCGCATCGGCGTCTTCGAAGGGTGCAAGCCGCTGCGGTTCGTCGCGCGTATACCGCGACTTCATACGGCATTCTGCTCGTCGATGCGCCGGTTCAATTCGGTAATCGCAACGCGCGCGTCATCAATGGTAAATTCTTTAAACGACGACTTGTCGACAGTAATCTCATTAAACGCGTGGCGCTTTTCGTCATCCATACCGAGCTCCTTGCATAGTGCGAAATAGAGTTTTTTCTGTGCATCACTTGGAGACGCGGGAGTCGTCTTTTTCGGCGCGGCTTCGTGTGCGTCGAGCGCAGCGTGCAACGCGCTTTGCGTCCACGGCACGTTACGCTCGAGCGCCCACCCTTTAAGGTTGTCAATGCCGAGCCGCTTGGCGTGAACCATAGGATGCTCGACGACCGCAATCGCAGGTGGTTCGGGCATTTCCTCGGCGGGCGTCGGACTGTAGCCGGCGAGCGTCATAATAAAGCCGAGCACCGATCGCAGCGCCTTGGAGGTCGCGCGCGTCTGCGCCATGCTGCGGATCGCGTAGCCTTCCCAGGTGCGTTTGCTGCGCTCGGTCGCAAGGCATTGCGCCTCAGCCGCGCCGACCGTTGCGCCGCTCGCATCGCGCACGTACACGCGCGCTTCCCATCCATCCGGGACCGCGCGCGACCATTCGCACACCGTCGTTAAGCGCAGCATCGCGGCAAGTGTCAGCCATGCTTCGACTTGCGGGTACTCTTTGCCGCCGATGTTGCTAATAAGACGTTTCGCGACGACGACGGATTTCAACGCATCGGCGACGCGGACGGCGCTGGAAATGATTTCGACCGGATCTGTCGTGCCAAAGAGCGGCGAGGCGCCGCCGTCGTCGCGCAGCGCGAGCGCCGTCGTTTCACGGAACTCGCCTTCGATCGTCTCGGGCACGTTCACGCCGGAATGTCACCGTTGGTATAGGCAGCATTTTTCGGACATTGCGCGCGGCAGTACGACGTACCGATGCCGTTCTTGCCGACGCGCCCGCAGCGCCACGTTTCGAGTTCGCCGGTCAGCGGATCAAACGGCGGATGCGGCTGCGGAGCCGGCCCCCCGGCGGTGCGTTTGGTCGCATGAATCGCCGCGGCGACACGATCACGCCATGACATGCCGGCGAGCTGGTCGTCGAGCCGGAACCAATGCGCGCGCTGCGCCGTGATCTTGCCGCCGAATCCGATACAGAAGACCCATTCGCAGAAGGCGCGCCCCGATCATCCCACGTGGCTCCCCTACGTCCAAGAGAGCAACCGCGGCGACTACCTTGTCGTCGGGGCGATCAACGGCGACGCCGGCGGGAACTTCATAGCGATCTGTAAACTCCGCTCGAAAACACCGCCGCTTGTCCTCGTGCAGATGGGCACCGCGCACTACAGCTCCGTCGACAACGTCGGATCGCGGTTCTATTTCACGACCGACGCCGGCGCCGCTCGCGGAAAGCTTGTGGCGTTCGACCTGCGTTCGCCACAACGCAGCCGCGACGTCATCGCGCAGACGAGCCGCACACTACAAGATGTTAATCCGGCGGGTGGGCGTTTTCTCGTACGCTACCTTCACGACGTTCGCTCCGATGTCGGCGTCTTCACGTACGATGGGAGGCAAATCGGAACGCTGCCGTTGCCGGGTCCAGCCAGCGTCACCGAGGTGGTGACCGACGCAGCACGCCCCGTTGCCTACTACCGGTACTCGAGCCCGACGACTCCACCAACGATCGCAGCGTACGACACGGCAACGAGTGCCGCGAGTACGGTCTCTAGCGTTCGCGCGCCGTTCGATTCGACGGCATTTGTGACCGAGGAGTTCTTCGCGCGCTCTGCCGACGGCACGCGCGTGCCGGTGTTCGTCGCGCATCGTAGGGATCGGCGCGTCGGACCACTGCCGGCGCCGACGCTCCTTACCGGTTACGACGGGTTCGGAGACTCCTATCTGCCGAGCTGGTCGACCCTCGGCGCGGCCTGGCTCTCGCGCGGCGGAGCGTTCGCGATCGCCTGCATTCGCGGTGGCGGTGAATATGGCGAAGCGTGGCACCGTGCGGGAATGCTCGGGAACAAGCAGCATGTCTTCGATGACTTCGCAGCCGCCGCGCGGCTTCTCGTAGCCCGCGGCTTTGCAACCCCGGCGTCGCTCGGCATCTACGGCTACTCCGGCGGTGGATTACTCACCGGCGTCAGTGAGGTGCAGCATCCCGAATTGTACGGAGCGGCCGTCGAGGCAGCTGGGCCCGTTGACGTTCTTCGAGGTTACAAGTACGGCATCGAGTCGGCATGGGTCGGCGAGGTTGGCTCGCCGGTTGCGAGTCGCGACCAATTCCGCTGGCTCTATGCGTACGCGCCACTTGTTCACATCCTTCCGGGTCACCGGTATCCTCCGACCCTCGTCATGACCTCCACTGACGACGATCGGGTCTCGCCGGCGCACGCCTACAAGTTCGCCGCAACGATGCAATGGGCTCAGGGGCGTGATGCACGGACGTGGCTCTATGTAGCCCGCAGTACAGGTCATATCGGCGGCGGATCGCTGACGCAGCAAGCAGCACCGCTTGCAGATGCTGAGACTTTTCTGCTCGCTCGATTACATTAGAGGCAATATCGTTCTTGCGCACTATTCGGTGACCGCAATTGCGTCCGTCCCGAACCGGATCCTCATCGCTCCTTTAGTTTCCGCGTTTCCAGAGCCGCCGGTAAATCTCACGATCTATCGGTGCTCGATCGCCTCTACGGGGGCCGAGAGGGACACTGATTCCAACTAACGGCGCGGTCAGCGCGCATCTCGCGACGGAACGCTCGCTCGAGCTGTTTGCGTCCATCCAGCAAGCCGACTACGTCGGTTGGAACGGCAGCGGCGTCGGGCCCAAGGGCCAGGACGACGCGCTGCTCCGGATACGAGATCGTCGACGATCCGCTCGGCGCGCAGAACGCCGTGCCGACGGCCGACGAAGACGGCGAGGTGTGCTTGCACACCGAGATCGAGCCGTACGATGACGAGCCGACGCGCGGGGTATGCGTCGATTGCGGCGAGGGAGTTCGGGCCGCGCGGCACGCCGGCGGACGCCGATGATGCGGCGGAAGAAGACGTCGACGGCGGCGTGCCGGCCGAGTCGGCTGCGGCGGCATGAAGCAGCAAGCGGCCCCGGTACATCGCCGGGGCCGCCCTCTTCCCGACGACGCATTTCCGCCCGATTTCGTGCGCAACGCGCAAACGCTTGCTATTCGGCGTGCAGCGCGCGATGCGCATCGAGTGGCGTGCGCTCGCGACATCGTCGAATGCAATAGCTGTCGCGCGCACGCGACCGCTATCGCGGATGCGAAGCACGCTCCTAATCACGAGGCGCAACCGCCATAGTTCCTGTGCTGCGCGTTGCCGTGCGTAACGAGCGCTTTGAGACCAGGCTTTCGTACGTGACGCCGGGGCCGGTCCTCCCTTGCGACCTACGTGGGCGAACGCGTGGCCGGCGTTCTCGGGGCGGTCGCCGGCGCTGCTGCGCACCCGGCACTGCATGTCCAGCGCCATGCGTGGTTTCGCAGCTTCGGGAGTTACGCCTCGGCCGCGGCCATCGGCTTGCTCGGCGTTACGCTCGTGGACCTTGCACGGCCGCTCGCTGAGCGCGAGCCCATCGTCCTGCTCGGAGCGGTGTTAGTGTTCGGCGCCGAGCGTGCCGGTGCGCCGCCGATCGCTCTCATCTGCGCGGCTGCGGTGATCGGTGCGATTACAACATCCGTTGCTCGTCTTTAAAGCGGTGTTGCGACACCTACGTGCGGATGACTACAGCGGACCGTTAGTACGGGAGACCCCCGAAGTCGAGAAAACGAACAATCCCGGCGGCGGCTTCACGTGCGCCGGTCTCCGAAAGGTCATAAAAACGCTCCTGACTGGCGAAACGCTTTTCGCGCTCTAGTCGGTGTGCGTCGGATTCACCGAATGGCACATCTTCCGTCACCGCTGGTATGAACATTGCGCAAAGCTGTCGATCCTTACCGAGTGAACGGACGTACACAAAACCTGCCTTCGTACCCCAGTGAGGCTCCTCAAACGCGCTGGCCGGGACGTCGTCTTTAAACGCGGTTCTACCGCGCAGCGCGAACCGAAGGCCGGGAGAAGCGGCGATAATGTCTGCGTCCACCCTGCGCGCCCATTCCGAGAGCGTCATGTGGCTTGCGCCCGAGCGAAGCGAAAGCCGTCATTGACGTCGCGCTCGATGGTACCGTGACCTGACACGTACTCGCACCAAACGACGCGATCGTCGCGTTGCGCGAGGCTGAGATAGCGCCGTGTCGCGATGTGTTTGAACATTACAATGTCCAGCGGACGAGTCAGGATGTAGTCGAACTCTTGAAGATTGATAGTGACGTTGCCGATCATCGTGAGCGCAGCTGGCCGTAAGACACGCTCATTGCTCGCATGCTCCGGGCAAGTCAGATCGGGTTGCGGTTGCTCAGCACTCTCCCAGACAGCGTTCCAGCCATCTTCGAGAACGACGACCCGAGCGTATGGCGTCCAGCGGTGCAAGCCGGTCGTTAATCCTTCGCCTCGGCCGTACGGCTTCGCCCGCTCTCGTCGCGGTCCAGTTTCGAAACTGAGACACAGCTCGCAGAGGCGATTATCGCTGTTTACGTTGCGCATGGTATGCCGAATAGAATTGCAAAAGGGAGCGTACGAGGGAGGCGTTAAATTTCATCGTTCTGCTCCAACGCATTGCCTTGCTGTGCGGGCTCACCAGTTAGTGGATCATGGCCGTCGGGACCGCGGAGAACGCGGCACCGTTTGTCTGCTGGCTCGTCTACGAACGATATTTCGCTAATTGATTTGATATGCGTGATGCGACGCGAAGCTATCCTGCCGCTATAAAGATTCCCGACGATGTGCTCGCATTCGGCATAAATTTGATTGCAAACCGTGCAGAACATATCATCTTCCGCAACGATTGTAGCGGTGCTCAGGAAAAACGGCTGACTTGGAAAGCAAACGCGCTCGACGTCGCGCAGACGTTGCGGCTGCTCCTGCGCGGGCATAAAGTCGGGTAGCCATCGTGCTGACATTCTCGCATAGTCTTCAGCGTCGCAAAAGCACCGCCACGCGAGATCAGCGTAGTTGTCTTTGATTGCTATCCACATGCGGAGTTCCGCTAATAACGAACGAACGAAAACTTGCGCCTTTTTCCATTCATTGGCGAGGTCGCCGGAACCGGTGGCGACAGCCGCGTCGATGGCTGAGGCCAGTTCGTTGATGAGCCGATCGTAATCGTCCGCGACTTCCGCTTTCTGGCGGGCTGACCATGTTGCAGTCAGGCGCTTCTGGATATGCCTCCAGTTATGTGCGAATAGTTGAAAAAACTCTGCCGGTGTATTGAAGACGTTACTCGGTTCGGTCGCCATCTGCCGACATAGCGCCTTTCATAGCGTCGACGATTAAAGGAAGTTGCGATGCTGGTCCGCGGTATATGATTCGTCGAGACGACCCGTCCCTCGTTACGATCACTTCCTGTATCACCTCGACTTCTGGACCACCTGGACGCTGTCCGCGTTGGCTCAAATAATTCGCAACGTGAGTGAAGAACTCCATGAGCGTCGCAGCCTTGTTGGCCGTCTCTAAGCATGACCAAGCGACGAGTAACACCACACCAATAGTCGCGGCATCGTTTTCGCGGATAACGAGCGGCTTTTCAACGCGACTGCGCGGACGTCGAGACCGGCTTCGCGCCCGAGTTTGCGGACATCAGCGAGTGTTCTCTCGAATATCCATTCGTCTTTATGCGCCGCGGTGTCGAAATTGCGTGGTAAAATGCCTATGTCCGGCAAGTCTTTGACGCCAGCCTTATTGAGGCGGTTCGTAAGCGTCGGCCAGTCCTCAACGACGAAGTGCTCGTCGTTGTTTGGTGTAGGCGGTCTTCTGCGGTTCATGAGTTCTCGCTGGTAGTGAGCGGATGGTGAAGTAAGCGAAAGCGTGGCTTAAGTCGTGCGATTCGGTTATAGACGTAGCCAGATCATGCGTAGCTCTCCAGATCGTCGTCGGTGAGCTGCGGTACCGGCAGGGTGTCGTCCTTGACGCTTCTCGTATCAGCCGCAGGATTGGAGCGGTCCCAACGTCGTGCGCGGCAAGTATCGCGACCTCGCGCTCGCGGCTCAGGGCTTCGTTCAGCTCGATGCCGACGTCCGGCGCGCGTTCCCGGATACCAACGCCGTCAATCGGGCGTTGCGTGGGCTCATCGAGATCGCGACCAAAGCTTACAAGTGAGTCTCGACGATCGCCGTCCATGGGATATCGTCCGAATATGCCGCCCGCACGAACCAGTCATGTGCATGTTTCATCGGGAACTCGACAACGACGATGCGTTGCTCGGTCGCGACTCGTGCTGAGATGACGCGGATACGCGTGCGGATTTGGCCTTCATCGTTCGTATTTTCGACATCGGTATGGACGACGACTAGGAGGGTGCCCTGGACCTCGCTGGTGGTGATCCACCGGTCGTCGTAACGAGGGTCGGGTTTGTTGAGGTGGAGTGGATCTTCGAATGCGGCTTGAGCGATCTCGAACGGAACGCCATGCTTGACGAGAGTGCTGCGTGCTTTCGTAGCGTCCCATTCGAAATCATAACGCATGCTAAACCTTGTGCTTGTTTCGTGTGTCCGCCTCCCAGCTGACCGACTGGCGCGATTTTTCAACCTTCGCGCGGCGCATTGGACGCGAACGGCTGCCGGCCGAGCCCGAAACGGTCGCGCTTTACGTCGCGGAGCTGCGGCGGCGCGGCCGGCGTCCGGCGACGAGCGCCCGCAAGCTCGCGGCGATCGCGGTCTATCACCGCTCAGTCGGGCACCGTAGTCCGGCGGAGCACGACCTCGAGCGAGCCGTCGTTCGTGGGACGCGTCGGGGCTCTTGGCGTCGCTCAGCGACAAAGTACCGCTCTCACGCTTGACGGTTTGACCCGTCGAACCGATTAGAAACGATCCGCGCGGGCTACGTGATCGGGCGCTGCTGCTCATCGGCTGGGCCGGAGCGTTAAGGCGTTCCGAGCTCGTCGCGATCGACTATAAATATCTGCGGTTCGAAGAAGAAGGTTTGGTCATTCACATCCGCCACTCGAAGACAGACCAGGAGTTTACCGGCGAGCACGTTCCGATCGCGATGGGATCAGACTTGAAGACGTGCCCGGTCGCCGCGCTGCGTCGGTGGCTCGAGGCTGCAGAGCTTACATCAGGGCCGGTGTTCCGCCGAGTGCGCCGCGGCGGCGGCGTTGGCTCCGAGGCGCTTACTGGCTATGCGGTAGCCCTAATCGCCGCCGTACGAGCTGCGGACGCCGGTCTCAAAGGAGATTTCGCCGGCCACTCTTTACGGTCGGGCTTCGCGACTTCTGCAGCGCGTGCTGGGAGTACCGAACGGGCGATAATGCGCCACGGCCGCTGGAAAGATTTCGCTAGCGCTCGCCGCTACTACGCGACGGCACGCAGTGGGAAGAGAATCCGACCTCGACGATTGGACTATAAATCGTCAAACGGATACCGATTACGTATCGGCTGGCGTGCCCCATATTTTAAACGTCGGCGTAAACAACTCGACGTTAAGCAAGTAATTCGAGCGCATTATGATGCGCTCTCTCCGATCGCGTTCTGGATAAGCGCACTCATCAAAGTCCAAGAATCTCGCTGTTGTACTCGCAGTCTAAGCATCGCTTGACGTTTGAATCGCTGCACCGATATCCGTAACGGCACTTCACGCTGCAAGTCTTTAAAGAGCCGCTTACCATCACACAAATCAATCCAATGCGTAGACCAAGTTGTCTGCAGGACGTTAAGTTTTTGTTGCACTTCTTCTATGAACTCTTTTTTCCAGCTAATTTCGCTAAGGGGCAAAAGTTCGCTCTGCATCGTTGCCAATCGAGAAAACAACACGTCGGCAGCTTCTGCAATAGGCTTACCCTGAAGTTCGCCTTTGCGAAATCCAGGATTCGTATAAGAGCGTGCTTCATATACGTCGCGCGCTACTGTGTCTGTCAATTGGTCATCGGCTAGGCGCCGAAGCAACGTAAGTACCTCACCCATGTTTTGGAGCGGCGATATAACAAAATCGGCATCGGTAAGAAGATCTGTAAGGGTATCGGGATCCAGAAGATAGTTTTCAATCGTACGACGTCGCCACTGTACGATTTTAACGCGTTCCGAATTAGCCAATGATAACGGCTGGCGATCTAGATCAAAGAAAAACATAGTTAAAGGAAAATCGGCTCCGCGCGCTTCACTTTCTTGGAGACGTGTGATCTCTTTTTCTACCTCTCGGCGGCCACCAAGATCTTTCAATTTATAGCGGCTGAAGAAATTCTCAAATCCCGTTTCAAGCAATGCAACGTCGTCAGGGCCTTCTACGAAAGCTGTGCCGCGGTAAAGCAAGACCTCGCTCTGAGAGCTTCCGAGCCTTTGTAGCGTACTCGCAACTTCGTTACCGTCGCTTATGCGAACTTTGGTTATCGCGGACTCTGAGCGAAGATGATAAAGGGAACAGTCTTCGCTGTCTAGTGCGCCGGCGAGTATCTCAGGTGAATGGGTGCAAACGATTGCCTGTACATTCTGGGGAATCGCGTACTCGCTCACTAGAAAACTAAGTACATCTTTGCAAACGGCAGGATTTAGATGAAGCTCCGGCTCGTCGAGCAACACCAAACCATCATTTGCAATCGATTGCGACATTAGCAGAAAAGTCAGAATGAGGCCTTTTTCACCGCTGCTCATACTGTCGATGTCGAAAGTTTGCCCGGTTGCCGTATCGGCCACTCTGATTGCGAGTGTCCCGCGGGATGTTATACCTACGGAAGAAAGACGGCGACCCTTAAGGACTGCGTCGAATATGCGCTCAAATGCCTGGTGTAACCGGTTACGTCCGTTTTCATCAGTTGCAATAATATTAAAAATGGTACTCTTCAATCGCGTGTACTTCGTTTGCGGTTGTGAATTGTACGATTCTAGCTGTTGGGCTGAATCCGCCGCACCTAACTGAACTACCGGTTCGCCCGCTGGTAATGCACGATCGGCGGGAAAGTAGCTGAACAGTGTGGACGATGGCGGCAGCTCGCGATCAAGCGTCGCACCAATAAGTTGTGCAAATTGATCGAGGCCGCGTGCATTGCCCTGTGCATCAATTGCTAGGTTAAGGTTACAATATGGTTGTGTCTGTAGCTGCGTCACGTGTTGGGCGAATGCCGTCTCGGCGTTGCGAAGTGCAGTCTGACCGTCCGGTGAAGAGAGAAACTGAATTACTGCTACCGGGTTACCGAAGGTTTGGCCGAGCTGCGCTTGCACGAGAGACGAAGCGAGGTGTGGGATGAGCGTCGATACACGCGTTACCTGATCAACCGAGAGCTTATAACGGCAACTGATTTCTACTGGCCGAGTCTTATCACGGAAGATCGACTCAAAAGAAAGCGTCTGTGGTATGTGCGGTGATGCTATGCCGAGTGAAATCATAACCTGGTTCGCTTCACTCGCGGTCCGAGGTGCAAGCAGACCTTTTGCAAGCCGAATCGCTTCAAGGATAGTCGTCTTGCCTATTGCGTTAGGGCCGACAATGACATTGACCAGCGAATCAAAGTCGATACTGATATCGTGAATGGCGCGGAAATTACGAATTGTGAGAGACGTCAGATGCATTTGATATCCGTACTGTTAGGCGATTTGCGGTTGTTACGCTCAGCCGAGGTCGTCGCTGGTGATTTGAGGGACGCGGATAACGTCATCGAATGCGGTTCCATCGACGGTGAGCAGCGCGACGGCGTGATCTGGCTGCAGTGCGCGGAAGATTTGGGGGCCGAGAAGGCGCCGCCGCTCTTCGGAGAGCGAGCGGCCTCTGTTTGTGTTGACGTTAAAAATACCCGCGTCGGTTCTGCCGGTGGACGACGACTGTTTCCAAACATCGACGTCGCGAGCTTGCCGGCGAGGTAGTTCATAGTCCGTTCCGTCGACCGGAACGCGATCACATTCGTGAAGTTCGCGAGGAGGGCGTTGGCGGCATGTTCGTCGCCCGTCGCGTTGATGTAGGCTTCCATCGACTGCGCGGCCACGATCGCGACGACGTTGAGGGTACGCGAGGTGTCGAAGAAATTCGCGTCCCCGGCGCTGCAAAGCTGTTGGTACTCGTCGCAAAGAAAGAGCACCGGCCGGTCTTTGCGTGTTCCGGGTAGCATCTGCGCGCGAGCGTTAAGGGCTTGGAAGAAACGCTCCTTGAGAAACAGGTAGACGACGCGCGAGGCGGCTTTGAAGCGCTCGCGCGGGACGTTAACCACAAAGACCGCGCCGTCAAGCAGATCTTCGATGCGCGCCTGAGCGTGCTCGGCAGTGCAAAAGGCGTCCTCGAGCTCGGGATCCGTGAAGCGCGCAAGTGCGGTCTCGATTGTGCGGTTTAAGCCGCTGCGTTCTTTCTCGCTGTACCCGGCCGCGACGTTGGTCTCGTAGTCGAGTGCGCCCTTGAGACGCCGCATCTCGAGCGAGGCTTCCCGATCGCCGTCGGCCGCGCGAATTTGTAGTTCGGGAAGCGCGTCGTTTGCCGTCTCGATCGCCTCGGCGCGGAAGTGGTCTTCAAAGACGTACCGGTAGAGCGAGCGGAGCGAATACTGACCCGGAACGTGGTTGAGAACACCGAGGGCGTTCTGACAGCGCGCCACGGCAAGCGAGAGCCAGAAGGCCGAGTCCCCTTCGCCCTGCCCGAGGAGTTTAAATGCCGCTTCCAGGAAGCCCGCGGCCGTGTTCGGGGTGAGTCCGTCAAGTAGGTTTACGCCGAGCTGACCGACGCCGATGCGTTGGACCGTCTGGCCGGTCAGTTGTGCGGCGCGCAGCGCGGTTTCGTGGAAGTCGCCGCGGACGTCGAAGATGAACACGCCCGCGTCGAAGTCGAGCGCCTGCACGAGAAGATGGTTGACGACGCGCGTCGTCTTGCCCGTGCCGGTCTCGCCGAAGATCGCGAGGTTCTTAGCCGCGTCGCGCAAGTTGAGCGTAACGTTGGAGCCCGCCCGCAGCCCAGCAAGATGGCCCATCTCGGAAAACGCTCCGGTCGCCTCACCAATCCACAACCCGAAGTCACCCGGCGAGTCCAAGTTCGGCCCGATGTCGTCGGGTACGGATTGCTTATTCTTTGAGGGAAGAAGCGAGGACGGCTCCGGGAGCCGCTTGCCATTGAGCGCGCTGGCAATTGGCCCGAACGCGACGCCGCCGGCAAGGGCCGCGATCGCGATCGTCGCGGGTTGCGGAGATGCCGCATAAGCGAGCGCGCCCGTGGGAACCGCGCCCATAGCGAATGCGCATCAAGGCGCGGGCGTTCGAGCTCTATCACGCGGCGCGCGCGCAGCGCGAGGAGCACATCCGTGCCTTTGAGGCCGAGTACGGTCGCGCGGATCGCATCGACCATACCGTTCTTGCGGACTTGCAGCGCATTCAGGCGCGGCTTGCGGCAATCGCGGCGCGTCAGCAACGCGCGAACGCGACCGGCGGCGAGCCGAAGGTCGCGAAGTTCGTCGACCAGATCGGCACGATGATCGGCGCCGTGAGCGCGCATCTTGCGACGGAGCGCGCGCTCGAGTTGTTCGCGCCCATCCAGCAAGCGGACTACGTCGGTTGGAACGGTGGCGGCGTCGGGCTGAAGGGCCAGGACGAGACGTTGCTCGCCGGTTACGAGATCGTCGACGATCCGCCCGGCGCGCAGAACGGCGCGCCGACGGTCGAAGACAATGGCGCGGTGTGCTTGCATACGGACGTTGAGGCGTACGAAGACGAGCCAACGCGCGCGGCATGCCTCAACTGCGGTGAGGAGTTCGCATTGCGCGGGTCGGCCGCGGATCGTGATGCCGCAGATGCGGCGGACGCCGCGATGGAAGAAGAACCTGTCGATGGCGTGGTGCCCGAGTCGGCGGCGGCATGAAGCAGCAGGCGGCCCCGGTAACCGTCGGCGCCGCCCTCTTCCCGACGATGTATGTTCGCCGCACTTCGTGCGAAACGCGTACACGCTGGCAATCCGGCGTGCGGCGCGCGATGCGCATCGAACCGTCTGTGATCGCGACGCCGTGGAGTGCGGCACCTGTCTAGATCACGCGGCTGCGATCGCGGAGGCGAAGTCTGCCCTCAATTACCCGTCGACGGTTTTTCGCTGAGGTGGTCGCGAAATCAGGTGAACAGCGCAACGTAATCAAATGATGGCTGCTTGGGGGACAAAATGATGGTCGCGCCGCCCGGTAATCCCATGACTCCGTGTCGCGTGATTCCCGGTTGTGCGTTCATGTGAACGGTTGCGCCGTCCAGCGCTCCTGGCTGAATGTCAAAAAGGTCGTGGCGTTGATACCAGTGGTACCCGGACAACGGTAAACGAGACGGGCCTGCATGCAGCTCGTCCCTCGCCGGTGTCGGCGACACGATGCCCACGATAAACTGCAATGCAGGCGGTTTCCCCGGCAACGCCTGATGCGACGCGTTCATATGATGATGCAATGCGGTATGATTGTTCTTCGTCTGTACAATAGCGGACTGATAAAACCACAGAGATTTAATGAGGACATCTTCTCGCGCTAGATATTCCCGCCCCCATTCCACGTAGCTATTGAATGGTGCCGTTTCCGATAGCCGAAAAAGAACGCCGCTTGAAAAGCGCGGATCGTAGCGGGCAGATGCTTTATTAAACTTCACGCTCTCTCTATGGATCTTGTCGAGAAAGTTGTTTCGTTCATTCGGGTGATGCGGCGCAAGAACGAAAAAATTCATCGAAACGCGACTGCGTTCGAGCCGATCGAGTGGAACAGGAGAAGCGATCGTACTAACAGTCCACGGTCCTGTTTTGAACCGGTCACGGTTCTTGGAAAGTTTCGACATAATGTCGTCGAGCAAGCGCCATTCTCCATCAAGCGGGTAGCGCTCGCACTCAATCGCGATACCGACCCATGTAAGCGACCTGCCTTCCGCCCAACGCAGGATCGCGTCTTCGAGGTCGTGGCATCGCACCTTGAAAGCGTCCTCACGCGGCGTCGTACCGAAGTTCTTGAACGAAAGCCTTAGGTTCGGTCCGTCGTGTACGTCGACGTCAAGATCATAATCCGGGTTGTTTGGAGGTGCCGGTGTAACGATTTGATTATCGTTGACGAACGTCGCCCCGAGCAGGAGTTCGAAGGCGTGGCCGACGCGACTGTTCCGATGCGTGTCTTGCATACGTTCGACGGTGCCAGCTAGCCAACGAGCGTCTATCGGCTCGAAGAGCCTAAGAGAGTGGCCGAGCCAAAATAATTCGCACGTTGCCAGAACATCGGTTCTTGCCCAAAGACTTCGCAGCGGATGCGCGGAGTGCCCCTTCAGCCACTTAATGCCGAAATGCGTCTGGACGGCGGCCAGCGCAGCAGCCAGTTCGTCGGGTGGAAGTCCGGGGTTTATGCGGTCACATAGCAAACCGTCAGGATAAAGTTCTGGTGTGCTCACTTGAGTCAGCTTTCACCCGGCTTTTTACGGCTTAATCTGTAAAATCATGTGTCCAAAGATTGCAATCGTGGAGACGACTACTTGAGGGATCCGCTAGAACTCGACTTGTCCAGCCAATTGCCGCTTTTTTCTGCGACTATCACTTCGAAATTTTCTACGCTTGTTCCAGGTCAGCCGGAGGACCAGCTAAAGGGGCCGGTCGATACGATCATCACTTCTGCGGCGAAGTCGATTGGGCTTTCGGTTGTTTGCAAGACCGAATCGGCCGTTGTCGCGCTCGGACGCCCTGACTTTGGGGTGGCCGTCAACTCGCTTCTAACTGGTCACATTGAGCTCAAGCCGCCGGGAACTGGAGCGAATCCTCGAGCCTACGTCGGCCATAACAAGGACCAATGGCAACGCTTTCAGTCACTGCCGAACCTGATATATACCGACGGCAATGAGTGGTCATTATTCCGAACCGGTGTGCGAGTGGGAAACATCGTGCGCCTCAATGGTAACGTGGTAACGGATGGTCCCTCGGCGATCGGTCCTGCCGATGCACATGCAATCGCTGACATCCTTCGGGATTTCTTCAGTTGGCGTCCAATCGTACCAACAGATCCAGAGCAACTCGCGGCGCTGTTAGCACCTCTATGCCGCTACCTCCGTTTATCGGCTCAGAGCCTTCTTGCCATTACCACTTCGGCAGTCAGTCAACTAAAGATTGATTGGCAGAATTACCTATTCCCTAACGCGGATGATGATCAATTTTCTGATGCCTATGCACAAACAATCGTTTACGCATTATTACTCGCCCATTTTGAGGGGCTTCAAAGCGTCTCAACATCGATCGCTCCGACCACGCTTGCAGCTGAACATTCTCTGCTGGGCGCCGTACTGCGAATACTCTCAGATGCATCCGCAAGAGCCGAGCTTGAAACACCCATCGCTCTCTTGGAGCGAGTAATTTCAGCGATTGATGTTGCTGCGATAAGTACCGCTGGCGATTTATGGATTTACTTTTATGAGTATTTTCTCGCAGCTTACGATCCGGCGCTTCGGCGTGACAGGGGGGTATATTACACTCCAGCGCAAGTCGTTCACGCGCAAGTGACACTCGTTAGCGAAGTCCTCGTGAAGCATTTCGGAAAATCGTTGAGCTTCGCCGACGATGGCGTCGTTACACTCGATCCTGCTGCAGGTACCGGGACGTACTCGCTCGGTATCATCGAACATTCGATGAAACTCATAGCAAACCGATTTGGACCTGGTGCAGTTCCGTCGTATGCCACAGCACTTGCTAGTAATCTGCACGCGTTCGAGCTACTTGTCGGACCCTATGCTGTCGCACATCTTCGGACAAGTGAACGGTTCAAAGCCTACGGTGCTGCTCTGCCGACAGCAGGCGCACAGGTTTATCTAACAGACACGCTTGACTCGCCAGACGCCATCATTCCGGGACTACCTCTCCTTTACCGACCACTAACAGCAGAACTGACACGGGCGCTTTCAGTAAAGCGAAATACGCGTGTTCTTGTCTGCATAGGCAATCCGCCTTACGATCGCGAGCAACGTGAGGATGATGGAACAGAGGTAGATCGAAAGGGCGGCTGGGTTCGCTTTGGTACGCTGGGCGCGGATGAGCGGCCAATTCTGGCTGACTTTACAGAGCCTGCTCAGGCATCTGGAGCTGCCATTCACTTAAAAAATCTCTACAACGACTACGTTTATTTCTGGCGTTGGGCCTTGTGGAAAGTGTTTGAGCAACATGAGGGCCCGGGTGTCGTCTCTTTCATCACCGCAGCCTCATATCTCAAGGGCCCGGGCTTTGTCGGCATGCGCGAAAAAATGCGGCGAACATTCGATGAGCTGTGGATCATCGACCTAGGGGGCGATAATCGGGGCGCTCGACCAAGTCAAAATGTCTTCAACATTCAAATCCCAGTGTGCATCGCGGTTGGCGTAAGATACGGTACACCGAAACCAAACTCACCAGCTCAAGTCCACCGCGTCTCAATCCGAGGATCGCGGCAAGACAAATACGAAGCGCTTCAGGGTTTGAGTGCCTTCGCGGGTTTAAACTGGGAGCCTTGTCTTAGCGGATGGCAAGACGAATTCAATCCATCACGCTTCGTGTCGTATCTCGGGATGCCAGCACTTAAAGACATACTCCCTTGGCGTACATCGGGCGTTCAGTACAAACGAAATTGGCCTATTGGTGAGGACCAGGCTATCCTAGTGAATCGATGGTCGACACTGATGTCCGCAAGCGCAACCTCTCGCGCTGCGTTGTTCAAGGAAACAGCTGCGCGTCGAGTTACGAAAACTTACAGGCCGATTTCTGGCTTCCCAGTCACGCGCTCTGTCGCGCTAGAACCATCAGCTGCGCCTTGCCCGACTTGTCGTCGCTACGGTTTTCGCTCCTTTGACCGTCGCTGGATTATCGCTGACGGACGAATGGCCGACAGGATGCGCCCGGCACTCTGGGCTAGCGACGGACCCTCGCAGACCTACATGTGTACGTTCTTCGAGTCGACCATTGGCACTGGCCCAGCGGCTACTCTAAGCGCGGAGATTCCAGATCTCCACTACTTTCGGGGAAGCTTTGGCGGCGCTGATGTTGTACCACTTTGGCGCGATCCTGCCGGCACCCGACCGAATGTCAATTCGCGGCTAAAGGCGGCATTAGAGGTTGCTCTAGGTAGCCCTATAAGCGAAGACAGTCTATTCTGTTACTGCTACGCGTTATTGAGCACTCCCGCGTATACTAGTCAATATTGGGATGAGCTAGAGTACTATGGCCCGCGCATTCCCTTAACTACTGACAGCGACTTGTTCGCAGACGTTGTCGCAATGGGTCGTCATCTCATTTGGCTTCATTCGTATTCCATGAGGATGGTTGATGCTTCGCAAGGGCGACTCTCATCGGTAGCGCAGGGCACTGCGAGAAGTCTTAATGCAATATCCGGGAATGCGAATGGGTATCCCAACTCACTAGAATACGATGCTGCCACCAAAACGTTGACCATCGGTACGGGGACGTTCGGCCCGATCGATTCGGATGTCTGGAACTATTCATGCTCGGGCCTCCAGGTAGTCCGCTCTTGGGTAGAGTCGCGATTGAAAGACGGCTCCGGGAAACGAACATCGCCTCTCGACGACATCCGACCGAGCACATGGAGTGCCGCCTTTACCAGCGAATTGCTCGAACTCTTGTGGATTCTCGAGCACACATTATCTCTTGCGCAGAAACAGGTTATACTCTTACAGAAGGTTGTTGCATCGAACCAACTGACAACGTGGGATGAACCGCTCGAAACTGAAGTTTCATCGCCGTTTGAAGAGGATGACGCGTTGACATTAGGAGTATAAATTAGCGAGCTGACAGCAGTCCGGCCTGGGGCCGCAGGGTCGCATCGAAGTCAACAACGTCGTCAGCGCCACCGAAGCCGTTGTTGCTCACGTCACCTGCGGCATATAGCATGCACGGAGGACGACGGGCGGAATTTGTTCACCGAACAGCAGGTGCAACCGCCGCACGAGCTGCGCAACGCCGTTTCCGAAGCGATTTGCTATGTCCGCCATCTCGAAATACGTGAAACCGAACGAGGCTTCGTGCGCATGGACCTGCGTTCGATCGCGGATGCTCCGGAGGCGGTCGAAATCTTGCCAAACCTGGTCGCTCATATCGAGGCGTCGGCCCGCTGTCATCCGCGGTATCCAGTCTCGCAGTTTGTCGTCGAACGGGATCCGCATGGGCGGCGTTTCGGTAAGCTGATCGTTTGGGTGGCCGGCGTTCCAAATCGCGGCGCGGTGTCTGACATACGCTTCGATGCTTGCAACGCCAGCCACGAGCGCGTCGAGCATCGGCCCCGAATCAGCCCTAGCGATTGCATCGTCAATATAGCCAACTGCGCGCTGGAAGCTGGCCTCGTATTGCGAAGTGGTGATCATCCCTGGCGAGTCCATCGTGACTGTGGTCACGCCATCGTGGCCCACGAACGTCATGCCGCCCCCTGACGTGAACCACGATCCCATCGGGATGAGGTTTTCGAACGGGAACTGGGCGGTCAGCGCGCGCGAGTCGCTTGCCACGCGGTCAAAATCGAGCCCCCGTTGAGCATACGCTGCACGGACGTCGGCTTCGTTCCGCAAACCGGTCGGCGGATAATAGCGGCCGAACATCGCGAGATCGACCATCAACCGCTTCGTCTGGTTCAGGGATCGCTGATTTACGCGGTGCACAGCAGTCATCCCGGGGATCCTGAAGCAAGGGGGGTAGTAGCGTCATTTAGCAGCGTCAAGGTCGTCGTTGGTCAGTTGCGGGACCGACAGCACGTCGTCGAAGGCCACTCCGTCGACGGTGAGCAGTGCGACGGCTTGGTCCGAGGCGAGCGCTCGAAACGTTTGCGCTGTAAGGAGCCGCTGTCGCTGGCTCGAGGCGGAGTGTCCTTCGGAGACCGAACCAGCCTTCGGGAAGAAGATCGTCGGCTGGTCGGAACGGCCGGTGTTGTAGGTTTCTTTCCAAACGTCGACCTCGCCGAGTTTACCGGCAACGTAATTCATGGTGCGTTCGGTCGAACGGAACGCAACGACGTTCGTGAAGTTGGCAAGCAGTGCCGTAGCGGCGTGTTCGTTCCCGATCGCGGCGATATAGGCTTCGATCGACTGTGAAGCGACGATCCCGATGACGCCGAGTGCGCGTGAGGTATCGAAGAACTGCGCGTCGCCGGCGCTGCAGATCTGTTGGGATTCATCGCAGAGGAAGAGGAGCGGCCGACTCTTACGCGGTCCCGCCGGTAGCTGCGCGCGAGCGTTGACGGCTTGGAAGAACCGTTCTTTGACGAAGAGGTAGACGACACTCGCGGCGGCCTTGAAGCGCTCGCGCGGGACGTTGACGACGAAGACGCTGCCGTTGAGAACGTCGGCGAGGTTCGCCTGGTCGCCGGCATCAGTGCAGAACGCGTCTTCGAGCTCCGGATCGGCGAAGCGGGCGAGGGCGGTTTCGATCGTGCGATTGACGCCGCTGCGTTCCTTTTCGCTGTATTGGGCCGCGATTGTGGCTTCGTAGTCGATGGCGTTCTTGAGTCGCCGGGCATCGAGGCTCGCATCGCGATCGTCGTCGGCAGCGCGGACTTGGAGCTCGAGGAGCGCATCCCCGGCCGTTGCAATCGCCGCCTTGCGGGCGCGCTCGTCGAAGACGTAGTCGTAGAGCCCCTTGAGCGAGTATGCGTTGGGAACATGGAAGAGGACGGCGAGTGCGGCTTGCGAGCGTGCGACGGCGAGCGAAAGCCAGAAGGCGGAGTCACCTTCGCCCTGCCCGAGCAGCTTAAAGGCTGCTTCGAGGAACCCCGCGGCCGTGTTCGGCGTGAGCCCGTCGAGCAGATTGAGGCCGAGCTGGCCGACCCCAATACGCTGGATCGTTTTGCCGGTGAGTTGTGCAGCATGCGCGGCGGTTACGTAAAAGTCGCCGCGTACATCGAAGATGAGCCCGCCGCAGTCGAAGTCGAGCGCTTGGACGAGCAGATGGTTGATGACGCGGGTGGTCTTGCCGGTTCCCGTCTCGCCGAAGATCGCGATGTTCTTCGCCGCGTCGCGGAGATTAAGGGTGACGTTCGAGCCGCGTTGCAGCCCGGCCGTATGACCGAGTGCGGAGAACGTGCCGGTCGCCTCACCGATCCACAGTCCGAAGTCGCCGGGCTCGCTGAGGTCCGGGCCAACGGATGGCGTCGCGTCAACCTTCTTGCTTAGCGGCAACGTTGGGAGCCGCTTACCGTCGAGAGCGCGCACCACGGGCCGAAAGCCGAATCCACCAACGACGGCGGCGCCGGCGAGGGTCACGAGCCCGTGCGATAGACGAGCGCCGTCGTCGGCACCGCTCCGAGAGCAAACATCCCCGCGGCTGGAGTTTCGGCGAAGGCATTGCCGTTGAAGACGCCGCCGCGTAGGGCAGGCAGCGCAAAGCGTGAGAAGGGCCGCACGACCAAGAGCGCTGCGAGCGCCACGACGACGTAGAGCGCCACTTGGATCGCGAGCGCTAAGAGCACGATAACGTAGATCGCGACTATGAGGAGCACGATGCCAAGACATCCTGGCGCGAGCCCGTACTTAATCCTCGGGCGCGACGGCGTTTTACCGCGGACGAGCTGTTGTCGTCCCAGCCAACGCCGGTAGCGCAGCCCCCGAACAAGATCGTTCGGTGGGGAAGTTGTCGTCTTCAGCAGTGGCCGTTATTTCTTCGCTGACGTCTTCTGGGCGGTGACTTGGCGAGATGAGCGCTTCGACTTGGTTTGGCCGTTCGTGCCGACACTGCCGTTGGTGATGCGCTGGACGTAGCGCCGGATCGTCTCGGGCGAGGCCTTGAGGCCGGCGCCGCGGAGGGCCTCGGTGATCGAGCGGTAGTTGTGCCCCTTAGCGTGGGCTTGGGTGATGAGCTCCCGATGCGGCTCGAGGGTCGCTTCGAGGACGGAGCGCCGTGGGACGGGCGCCGCATCGATAAGGGCAGTGAGCCGGGAGCGGATCTCGGCGTGCAGTGGTTCGTCGGCGTGCATAGTGGTGCTCCGCTGGCGGGTGGGTTGCGGGTATCGTAGCACGCATGCTATGGTGGTTGCAATGCAAGATTATTTAAGGGGGGAACCTAGAGGGTGGATATCCGCCTACGGCGGCTTCTCACCCTGCTAGGGGCGGTGCT
>JAABUQ010003109.1_pt1 | contig 31149 bp, 26 predicted proteins | sample 5560001 | NCBI WGS metagenome assembly JAABUQ01 (sample SAMN10711888, study PRJNA513371) | rock metagenome | isolation source: Antarctica rocks | place: Antarctica: Victoria Land, Finger Mt nord | collected 2015-12-18 | reverse complement strand
CTGGATCGCGCAGGCTTTCTCAACGTCCCCGAATGCCCGGGACATGGCGACAATCCCCCGCGCGCTCCTCGACAGCCTCACCGAAGCCGCGTGCTACCCAGCCTGAAATGGCCAAAGTCGAGATAAGGTGCTCGGCGAATCTGTGGGGATCACATACCGGAACGATGTGACCAACTGATTTCACTTGGCATTTTTCAACTGTAGCAGCACCTGTGACCGTTGCTGCCGACTAGAATCCGGACGCAGTAATCCCATCGCCGACGGCACGGGCAACCGGCTTTTTAGCTGCTCAACTACCTGAAAGAATTACGTTAAGATATGTTCAACTACCTTGACCACGTGTTAATAGGAAAACTAGCTTAGGCGCATTCCGAACATACGGAGAACGCAGGGCGATGGCAATCTATTCGGCACGCATGAGCCTTCCTGAGCCAAGCCAGAGCGCCAAGCTGGCCAAAAGCTCATCCACCCTACGCCGGGTCGTGCACGTCGTGCGCGGCCGCCCCGGACCTGACGACCGTCCTGCCTTGCCGTCCGGCCACCCAGACAGTTGGGGCCTTATCACTGCAGGCACTTGCATCGAGGGGGCGCCCTACCCCTTCCCCGTCTTTATCCGCTGATTGATCCCAGCTCCGCTGACAGCCTGGCGGCATCCGCCCTGTCCGGTCTGCGCGGCGCCCACACCCTCATGACATTAGGATGCGTCCCTTGAACACAGCCACCCACCAAGCCGTCCCGCAGGCCACGGCCGCCTACGCCATCCAGACCGGCGCCGTGCCCAATCCTCATACGCCCGACGGGCTGCCGACCACCCCAGACTGGGTCTGCGCCATGCTGGAGGAGGCCGGAGCAACCCTGCTCGCCTTGCCCCAGACCGGCTACACCACGCGCCTGCGCACCGGTGGCCTGGACTGGGTGCGCGACGCCAGCGCGGTGCTTGCACCGGGCAGCGGCCCGGCGGCGTTCCGCCCTGCCGTCCCGTCTGCGGCCGCGATAGACCGCATGGACCGCGCCCTCGCGTGGATTTCGCTAATTCCTGACAGCATGTTCGTTTTGCGCCGCGTTGCGGGCGCGCGGGCGCTGGTGCATCCGATGACCGGCCGCTACCTGTTTCCTTGGCGGCGTCTGGGCACGGCCCTAGGGGCCGACCACAAGGCCGTGCAGCGTTGGCATAGCCAAGCCATGATCCGGATCAGCGCTGCGTTGAACGCATCGGGCCGTGCCTGCGCCCACCCGGGACGCCGTTGAAACCGCCCTCTCCGGCCAACCCCGTCACGATGTCCGGACGGTGACACCGCCTGAAAATCTTGAGTCATCCTAATATTCCAGAGTGCACGATTACGTGACATGCGTCACAGTCTTCCAGCCGGTTCGCTGCCAGGGTGTGGCTGCGCCTGCCTCCAGGGCGCGGCACGGAGGACCAAATGCTCTCTGCACGTCACGACGGGATCAAGGCCGGACAGTCCAAGGCAGCCCTGTCGCCCCCAACGCAGCTTGCGGCTGCCCGGGTGGAGCGGCGGGCCGCCGAGATCATCCGCGCCGGCCTGCTGTCGCCTTCATCGGCTCCGGCCGCCTCGGCAGCTTCGGCGCGCATCATTGCCTTTCCAGACCTCGCCCGGCATTGCGCCGGTCCCATGCCCGACGTTCTGGTAGGCTGGCCGGACAAGCCCCTGCGCAATGCCTCAGACGCATCGCACCGGCGGCAGCCCACCCCCTGCCAAACCAAGCCGGTCGAAACGGCGAAGTGCTTCACCGTAGCAGACCGGATCGCCCTCCTGGATTGGAGCAGCCAGGGCAGCGGCGGCTATGCCCGCGTGATGCTGGAGGAAGGATTGCCGGGCTCCACGCCGGACCGTAGCGGTTACGTCTTGCTTTACCGGCAATACGACCGCTTCGCCATTCTTGGCCTGACCCGGCTCGCCGGTGACATCCTGGTGTGGCGCTGCTCGGACGGCATGGGCTTCGGCACCTATCCCACCATGGCCGCAGCCCTCGCCGGCTTGCCGCCTGGGGCCAAAACCAGCTAGCCGCCGCCTGGCACGCCGGCGTCCGACAGGCCGGCGGGTCAGCGGGCGATCACGCCGCCCGGCTCCGGGTGCCGCAGCCGTCCTGTCATGACGGCCGCGGCGACTGCGCACAGCGCGAACGCCGCGGTCCAGCGCATGTTCGGCAATCCCGACCCGCCCGCAAGCGCCAGGAACAGCAAGCTTACGACCAGCAGCGCTCCCCTCGCCGGACCACCCCGGCGCGCCACGGCGAGCGAGAGTACGACGAAGGTAGCATACAGCCCGATCGCCAAAGCCCGAAGCAGGTCCAGCGCCACTGCCGACAAGTCATCAACCATCTCAGCAATGCGCCAGCTCAGGAGGTGGATGGTGTCCAATACCCGGAACAGGAAGCGGTCCGGCCCAACCACATAAACCAGCGCTGCCAGAAGCAGCCCGATGCCCCAGGCAGCCAATATCGGATCGCGTCGCATCGGCATGTCCTTCAAGTAGGTCAACTCCGCCCGGATATGGACGGCCTCGGTCCATGTTCCAAGCATCCCTGGCACCCGCTGCCTTCTCACCCCGGATGGCTTGCCAGTGCCGGCTGCGCTATGGCCCAGCCATGAACGACGCACCCCAATTCGATCCCGCCTCCCTTGGCTGGCGTCCGCTGTCCATCGGCGGCTTTCCGGCCCATGTCGGCCCACTTTGGTATCGTAGCGGCACCGGGTCAGATACCGATCCCGGCGTTCCGCGCTATGCCATGCTGACCGACACCCGCCACTTGAACGTCCATGGCATCGTCCACGGCGGCATGGTGATGACGTTCGCCGACACCGGGCTGGGCCTCACGGTATGGGAGTCGGCGGGCCGGCGTCCCTGCGTCACGGTCCAGTTCGGCTGCCAGTTCCTGGATGCGGTCCACGCCGGCGACTTCGTGGAGCTGGATGCGGAAATCCTACGCCGCTCCAGCACGGTGGTCTTCGTGCGTGGAACCATGCGCGTCGGGTCCCGCGTCACCGGCGCAGTTGAGGGCGTTTGGAAGATGATACGCCCACGTTGATGGGTCCGGGTGGGGGGTCAGGAGCGTCGTCCATGCCCGCCAATCAACGGCATGCCTACTAAATAACGAATTTCGAGCCTGGCGGCTTACAAGCTTGCGACCCGCACATTCCAGCGGGTGGCCGCACCCACCCACCTTTCTAACCCGAGCCTGTCTGCCAAGAAGCCAAGAGACACGGGGCCGTCCCCGCCGTCCCTCCGGCCCTGAGCTAAACCTGGCGTCCGGCCAGCTCCTCTTCCGCACGGGGTGCACCGATGCCGCCGCCAAACCACGCTGCCAGCGCGCCCAATGCCAATGCCACAAAGCCTAGGATGCCGGCGCTTGCCAGGCCCTTGCGGCTGGCCTCGGCCGCCGCTTGCGCCTTCTGCTTCACGGTATCCGCGGCTTGACGGGCCTGGGTCTCCGCCTGCTGCAAGCGCGTACGCGCCTCGTCAGGGCTGACGTTTGCCGCACGCGCCAGGCTGTCCACCGCCCGGTCCCGCGCTGCGTCGGCCGCTGCCTTGTCGCCGCTCACCGATGCGCGGATGTATGTCCCGATGTTGTCCTGCGCCGATTGCGCGTCGTTGGGGCTTACCAGGCGGCGCACCTGCGCCTGCAGCGCGTCGCCATCCGTATTGGCCGCGACGCCCGACACGGCAGAGGCCGCGCCGCGGCCCGCAGCACCCAACGTCCCGCCCAGCGCGTTCGCCGCGCCGCCGATCACGTTGGTGGCCGCGGAACTCAGGAGATAGAACACCACCAGTGTCGTCACGCACCAGGACAGGAAGCCATGGAACCGCGCGGTGTTGGCATTGGAGGTGCCGGACAGCCGGCCGGCCACGACGCCACCGATCAGCGATGCGACGATGCCCGACACAACAATCCAGATCGCCGCCGTCGTCCCCGCGGTAGATGCCGCCGGATTATCGGCGGTGTTGATCGCATCCACCGTGGACGCGCCGAGGCCAACGCCCAGGATGTTCAGCACCAGTTGCACCACCAGGGCCGCCACGACGCCCGCCAGGATTGCGCCCCAGCTTGCGCGGCTCCTCAGGTGTGTCCGGTGGTCGTCCACTGCCACGGCCGGAGTCGCCCGCCCCATGGACGCGGTGACGGGCGCGTTCGAGGAACCGGGGTAAGGAACGTTGACCGGGCTTGCTCCCGCTATGCCGGAAGGGCCGGACGTCATACCTGTCGTCGGCGGAATGGACATGGGTGATCCTTCGCTGCTCGGCGCCCGGGCAAGGCCGGGCGCAATGTTAGACCGGCTAACTCCCATCCCCAAGGGTAGTTCCCACCGGGTCAGGCCGCCGCTGCCGGGCAGCCGCCGGCCCATACTCGGCCGGGGCAGGGCTCATGCCGCCAGCGCCTGCGTCCGCACGAGCCGGGCATACAGCCCTCCGGCGTCCAGCAGCTCGGCATGGGTGCCCTGCTCGACGACCTGGCCCTCCGCCATCGCCACCACCAGGTCAGCGTCCCTGACAGTGCTGAGCCGGTGCGCCACCACGATGGTCGTGCGTCCGGCGCGCAGGCGGGCCAGGGCGGACTGCACCGCGGCCTCGCTCTCGGCATCCAGCGCGCTTGTCGCCTCGTCCAGCAGCAGGATGCGCGGGTTGCGTAGCAGCGCGCGGGCCAAGGCGATCCGCTGCCGCTGCCCGCCGGACATCCGTCCTCCGCCAGGGCCGACACGGGTCAGGAATCCGTCCGGCATGTCGGCGACGAAGTCCGCGGCGGCGGCATGGGCGGCGGCCTCCACCTCGGCCTCGGTGGCGCCGGGCCGGCCCATGCGTATGTTGGCGGCCACCGTGTCATCGAACAGCAGGGTGTCCTGCCCGACGTAGGCGATGGCGTCGCGCAAGCTGCTCAACGTGACGTCGCGCACGTCAGTCCCGTCCACCAGTACCCGGCCGGACGTGGCGTCCTGCAGCCGAGGGATCATTGCCAGCGCCGTGCTCTTGCCCGCGCCGGACGGCCCGACCAGCGCCAACGTCAGGCCCGGCGCCGCGGTGAAGCTAAGCCCATGCAGCCCGGCCCGGCCGTCGGGGTAGATGAAGCCAACCTCCTCGAACCGCACCTGGCCGCGTCCGGGCGGCAGCGGCGGGGCGCCGGGACGCTCGAGTATGGCGGGCGGCTCGTCAATCACGCCGAACACGCGGGACAGCCCGGCGAGACCCTCCTGCAAGGCGGCATTCAGCGACCCCAGCGCCCGAAGCGGCTGCGAGGCCATCAGCAGGGAGGCGACGAAGCCGGTGAAGGCGCCGATCCCGCCGCCATCCCCCACCGCCGAGCGCCAGCCGGCGAAGCCGATCACCGCGGCAATCGCCGTGCCGCCCAGCACCTCCAGCAGCGGGTCCACCCGGGCGCGGCTGCGCGTCATGCGGAACAGGGCACGATACAGGGTGGAGAATGCGGCATCCGCCCGCGCACCTTCCGCTGCTTCCAGCCGGTAGGCGCGTATGGTGCGGGCCTGGGCAAAACTCTCGTAAAGCAGTGCCGCAGTTTCCCCCATCCGCTCCTGCATCCCGCCCGAGGCGCGGCGGATACGCTTGCCCAGGCGTTGGATCGGCAGCGCCGCCAGGGGATACAGCGCCGCGGCGATGGCGCTGAGCACCCAATCCAAGTATAGCATGGACGCGACCAACCCCAGCACGGTCACCGCATCCTTCACACCCTGGACGACCCGGGTCAGCGACTCCCGGATCAGCGCGGCGTCGGTGGTGAAGCGCGCGGCGAGCGCTGCCGGCGCTTCCCGCTCGACCTGCGCGAGGTCGGCGTGGGACAAGTGGCGGAACAGGCGGCCCTGCAGCTCGCGGATCACGAGCAGCACGACCTGCTGCACCATCACGTTCTGGCCGTACTGCGCCGCCGCCTTGGCCGCGGTGACAGCGACCACCAGGACCGGGATTTGATACAGGATACGCTGGTCCCTGACTTCGAACAGGGTGAAGGCGCGCTGGATTACCAGCGGATACAACGCCGTCAGCCCGGCCATGATCAGCGTCAGCAGTGCGACAAGGCCAAGGCGCCCGCGGTGATGGCGCACGTGGTCCCGCCACAAGCGGCGCATCAAGGCGTTGGTGGAGTCCTTTGGATTGGCGGCGAGGGCGTCCATGGAACGGGCGTGTATCAGGGGTGGAAGCGGGCTGCGAATCGTGGCCACCCCGGCCGCGGGCTGCCCATCCGTGCGAGGGCGGCGTGGCGCCCTGCCGGCCGCAGGCGCCGCCAGGCACTGTCTGATGCTGCAGACGGCGAACCGAGGCTGAACTCCAAGCTGGTCTTTGACATGATTATGGACGATGCCGCACTGATGCGGCATGTAGTAGGCCGCCAACGCCTGAAATCATTGTTCCTGAATTACGAACTGGCCTACTTAGGCCGCCAGATGCGGGTTTGCTGCTGAGCGTTTCATCAGCAATCAAGACAGCTCGCTGCTCTTCCGTTAGGAGTTGCCCGCATGCCGATGATCCCCAACAGCCCGATAGCCGGCTGCGTCCACCTTTGACCGTCGCCAGGGCCGGGTTCTTCCAGCGCCTCCTGACCCATCCCGGGTTCATCCTGCCGCGGGACTTCACCCTGTTCCTGCGTGGCGCCCGCACGGACGCCGCCATCGCGCGTACCCGCGCCATCGCCGGCGCTCGCGCCGCGTTCGAGGAAGCCTATACAAGATCAGGCGACCCCTGGGCGTCCGCCGCGCCACGCTACCGCTACCAGGCGCTCAAGTATGAGCAGATCATGGCGCTGCTGCCGACGCGGCGGTTCCGGCAGGTGCTCGACCTCGGGTGCGGCCTCGGCCTGCTGTCGCAGCACCTGGCCCGGCGCTCTGACGCAGTGCTGGGACTGGACGTTGCGGCGGCGGCGGTCGGGCACGCGCGGGGGCGGGCGGCGGGCATTGCCAACCTCACGTTCGAGCAAGCGGACATCCTGGACCTGCCCAGCGACCTGGACGGACGGTTCGATCTCGTCGTGGTGGCCGACACGCTCTATTATCTGTCCCCCTTGAGCGACGAGGTGCTCAAGACGCTCAGCGCACGGCTGGCCCGGCTGCTGGCGCCAGGCGGTGTGCTGGTCCTGGCGAACCACTTCTTCTTTGCCGCCGACCCGGATTCCCGGCTGACGCGCCGGATCCATGACGCATTCACCTGGTCGCCGCACTTCTCGGCGACATCCCACCACCGCCGGTCGTTTTTCCTGGCCACCCTGCTTGAACCCAGGGATGCCGGGCTGCTGGCGCTTCCTGCGACCTAGCCGCACGGAGACGCGGCGGCTGCTGGCGGCGCTTGCGGCACTCGGTGTCCTGGGATGCGCCGCTTGGCTGGTTGCGGGCGTATGGGGGGACTTGGCCCGGGCGGGATCGGGGGCCCTGCAGGCGCTGTGGACCGTGCCGGCGGCGGTGGCGATCCACCTCGTGCAACTGATGCTGTCCGCCCTGGGCTGGCGCGTCCTGGTCGTGCGCTCCCCCATCGGCCTGGCAGGCTTCGTCCGGCTGCGGCTGATGCGCGAAGGACTGAATACGCTGCTGCCCCTGGCGCATGTAGGGGGAGAGGTCATCGCGGCGCAGGTGATGGCGCGGGCGGGCATCCCGGCGGTGGTTGCGGCGGCGGGCATGGTGGTGGATGTGACCGTGGAAGTCTGCGCGCAGCTTGCGTTCCTGGTGGGGGGCTGCGTCGTTCTGGCGGCGCTGGCGGGAACGGGTGCGGCCTGGTTGTGGGGCGGCAGCCTTGGCCTGGCGGTGCTGGGCGCCGGCAGCCTGGCGCTGGCGCAGCGCCTTGGCGGCTTGCGGCTGCTTGAGACGGTGGTCCGCGGCATCGGGCGGCAATGGCCGGCACTGCTGCCGTCGGGCGGGCTGGACGGGCTGGAGGCCGAGGCGCTCGCCATCTATCAGCGGCGGGACCGCCTGGTCATGGCCTTCTGCTTGCAAGGGGCTGCCTGGGCGCTGGGGACGGCCGAGACCTGGCTCGTGCTGCATGCGCTCGGCCTTGATGCCTCGGCCGGGCAGGCCTTCGTGGTCGAGAGTCTCGGGATGGCAGCGCGCAGCGCAGGGTTCGCGGTGCCGGGCGCGCTGGCCATCCAGGAGGGCGGGTTCGTGCTGGCCGCAGCCGCCGTGGGCCTGGCCGGAACGGCTGCCCTGTCGCTGTCCCTGGTCAAGCGGGTGCGGGAGTTGCTGATCGGCCTGGCTGGGCTAGCCTGCTGGCGGCTGGCGCGCACCGCCGGGCCAGGCCGGGCGGGCACGACAACGGCAGGGAGGAATGCCCCACCCATGTGACGGGTGACGACAGCGCGGCCCTAGCCGTCCACACGGCCGGGTCGAGGCTGGCAGCCCACACCCACTTTCCGTCAGTGCGTTAGGTTGAACACCCGCTTCCGCACCGCGTCCTCCATCCGCTGCAGCCGGCGCCGTAGCCGTACGGGCAATGGCTGCTCCCGGCGCCGGGCATTGGACCGGTCGCCGGAATGCGAGCCGAAGTCGTCGCCCTGATCCACCGGAAACGGCCGGACCGCGTGCGGGATGATGCCGTTTTCCCAGTAGCGGTCCATGGTCTGGTCTATCGGCATGAAGATGCGCTTGCCATACGCCACCATGCGGGCTGCGCCCTCCCGCCGGATCAGGTAGGCGCCGACGCCCAGGACCTGCGTCCGCAGCCGGTAGAACGTGCCGCCGTTCGGAAGCTCCGCCACCGGGGTGCCGGTGAACTTGGGTGTGGCTGGCTGCGCCACCCGCCCCAGCTTCGTGTCCAGCCGGACGACCAGCCAGCCAGTGTAGGGGCACGCCAGCAGGTCCGCCACCACGGTGGGCAAGTTGGGCTGGATGGACACATCGTCCTCCAGGACCAGTGCGGTTTCGATGCCCTCGCGCAGCATCCGCTCATAGATGCGGTAGTGGCTGAGGAAGCAGCCGATCTCCGAGTCCTTCATCCCCACGCCATAGATGCGGAGCGCGCGGGCGTGGTCGTATGCCGTGCGCTCGGAGGCGGCCATCCCGCGGCCGTCCACCGCGGTCACGAACTCCGCAGCCATGCCAATGCGCCCGAGCACCTCCACCATATGCTGCCGCCGGGCGGTGTCACGCTCCATGTTGATGACGAAGACCGGGCAAGCCAGCGCCGGCGTCCCGGCTGGGGAGGCGGACGTCATCCGGCGGCTGCGGCCCGGCCGGCCCTACTTGCGGCCATGTCGTGTATCTCGCCGATCATGTCGGCGATGCCGCGGGTCAGCCGCCAGCCGGGGCAATGGGCCTGGAACCGCCGGGTGTCGCTGATCCACCAGATATGGTCGCCGGCCCGGTTCTCCGGCTGGTAGCGGCGCTGCATCGGGCGGCCAGTCAGGCGTTCGGCGATTCCGATTGCCTCCAGCACGCTGCAGTTGGCCGTGCGTCCGCCGCCCATGTTGAAGACCGCACCGCTGCCCGGCGACTCGAAGAAGTGCCAGAAGGCGTTGACCAGGTCCCAGGCGTGGATGTTGTCCCTGACCTGCCGGCCTTCATGGCCGATCACGGTATAATCCTGCCCGGTCACGGCGCACTTCACCAGGTAGGACAGGAACCCGTGCAGCATCGCCCCGGCCTGGCCGCCGCCGGTGATGCAGCCGCAGCGGAAGCAGGCGGTCTTCATGCCGAAGTAGCGGCCGTATTCCTGCACCATCAGGTCGGCTGCGCACTTGGACACGCCGAACAGGCTGTGCATGCTGCCGTCAATGCTCATCGTCTCGTCAATGCCGGCATACTGCGGATGCGCCTCCGGCAGCTCCCACCGGGTCTCATGCCTGACGAAGGGCAGGCGGTTCGGCGTGTCGCCATAGACCTTGTTGGTGCTGCAGAACACGAACACCGCGTCTGGACAGTGCTTGCGCGTCGCTTCCAGCAGCCCGAGCGTCGCCTCCGCGTTGATCGAGAAATCCGTGCGTGGATCGCTGGCGGCCCAATCATGCGACGGCTGCGCCGCGGCGTGCACGACCAGGGCGATGCTGGCGCCGTGCCGGGCGAATAGGCGCTCGATGGTGGCGCCGTCCCGGATGTCGGCGTCGAGGTGGGTATAGCGGGGAAGCTCCTGCTGCAAGCCGGCCCAGGCCTGCCGGGTGCTTGCCCCGGCGCCGAACAGCGCGGCGCGGGTGTCGTTGTCCAGGCCGACCACGTCAAGCCCGCGGGCGTGCAGGAACCGCACCGCCTCCGCGCCGACCAGGCCGCCGGCGCCTGTTACGATGGCGACGCTCATGCGGTAGCCGCGACTTGGGTGGGCGCCGGGGCGCCGGGCGCCCGATGGACGATGGAAGGCGGCTTGCGTGTCACGCGGCGGTCGTCCCTTGGTGGCATGAGCTGGGCGGCAGGGGCGAATATCACGATCCCGTTGGCGGGCACAAACCGGCGGGTCCGTTGGCTAGCGCATGCCAGCCGGCACGCCATTGGCCGTGGGGCGATGGAGCCGGCGGAATGGAGCGGTGTGCGCCAGGAGTTGAGTCACTGAGGCATGCCGGCCCGGTTGGGTTACGGCCTCAGGTTGGTGCGAGGTGACGCTACGCGGGCCGGCGCGGCTCAGTATGCATGACGAAGCTCCGCGCCAGGCACCACGGACAGCATGGGTTTCCCCGGAACAGCCGTCCTAGCCAACGGCGGACCAAGTGTGCCGGCCTGGTGAGGCCAGGCCAGCACAGTAGTCCCGCAAGTTCGTCAGGCAGACCGGCGGCGGCGCAGCAGCCCCAGCCCGCCCAGGCCGAGCGCCAGCACCGCGGCCGACGCCGGCTCCGGCACGGTAGCGACCACAAGTTGGAAGGCGAGGCTGGTTTGTCCGGACAGCCCGGTGGCGAAGACCGACACACTGCCACCCGGCGTGAAGGCCTCGATGGTGCCGCTGTTGTGGATCGCCGCATACAGCGTGCCGGCAGCATTAAAGGCGAGGCCGACAGGACGGTTCGGCCCGGTCGCGGTGCTAGCGAACAACGACTTGGCGCCGCCTGGGGTGATCTCCTCAATGGTGTCGTTGCCCTGCGCAGCATACAGGTTGCCGGCGGCGTCGAAGGCGAGACCAAGCGGGCCGCTCAGCCCGCTGGCGAATACCGACATGACGCCGCCCGGGGTGATTTGCTCGATGATGCCGCCGCCCTGCCCCGCATACAGGTTGCCGCTGGCGTTGAACGCAATGAACTGCGGTGCGGTCAGGCCGGTGGCGAATACCGAGGCGGCGCCGCCGGGCGTGAACCGCTCGATGGTGCCGCTGCCGTTATTCGACGCATACAGGTTGCCGGCGGCGTCGAACGCCAGACCGGTTGGACTGCTCAGCCCGGTGCTGGCGAACACCGATGCAACGCCTCCGGAGGTGAACCGCTCGATGGTGTTGCTGCCTTGGTTGGCCACGAACAGGTTGCCGGCCGCGTCGAAGGCGAGGCCGACCGGATTGTTCAGTCCGGTGCTGGCGAACACCAACATGACGCCTCCCGGCGTGAACCGCTCGATGGTGTTGTTAGCGCCATTGGCGACATATAGGTCGCCCGGCGTGGCATGCGCCTGGGCCGCAAAACCGAGGGACAGAACGGCGGCGAGCGTGGCCGCGAAGACATGGTTTCGGCGCTTGAGCATGGGATATTCCCTAAGGCCGGACAGCGCTGGCCTGCATCGTGTTGCCCTTCCTGATATTAGGAGAGGGGTCGCATCGCGAAGGCACGGGCGGCAGCGGCCCGGGACAGCGATCAGTGCCGGCCCAAGCCGAGACGCGTGTCGTATTCGTTGCGGAACAATTAATGATTTTTTAGGCTGTTGTCCCAATTATTAAGAAGATGAAGTGTCAATTTTTGTCGCTCATGGGTGATTCAGGGGCTGGTGACGCCCCCATCAGGCAATCCCAAACCGACCAAGCCCGCTTTGGCGGAGTGCAGACCTGCCCGATCCTCCGCACCCCTTCTCCATGCCCTGATCCAATCCCAGGCGGCGAGTGCGTTCCAAACCGCCGCCGGCCATGTCCCGCTGCCCCGGATGAACCGGCCTTCAACAGCGCACGCAGCACCATTGCATTCGGCCAGTGTCCTAAAAGCTGATTCTGGCAGGCGCGTGGGTGGACCCTGCGGACCCTTCCTGCCCTGAAAACGTCAGGTTCTTGCCCCGATGTACCCCACCGGCGTTGCGGTCTTCCTACCCCGCACGAAGCGTCCCTCGCAGACCCTCCGGCAGACCCCACTGGAACAGGCTCTGAACCGCGCCGTCCCAGCGGGTCCCGGGGTACTCAGCGCCAGGGGGTTCGACACGGCGCGGGATTTGCGGCAGTGACCGGCGGCAACGAGGACCCTGAGGCCCGGTGACCCGCCACCTGAAAACCCTGACCCTTGGCCTGGTGCTGCTGATGCCCTGGTTCCTGCTCCATGCGCGGGCTGGGGCGGAGCTCGGCATTGACCTGGTCGGTGCCTGCTTCCTGGCGCGCTGCGCCGCGGCGCGCAGTTGGGGCTGGCTCCGGCAGGATTGGGTCGTGATCGGCCTGGCATGGTGGGGCTGGCTCGTCGCCTGCACGGCCTGGAACCTTTCGTTGCCGGGCCAGGATGGGGCGGCGGTGCTGCAAGCCCTGCTCGTCCTGCGCTTCCTGCTGTTCGTCGCGGCGATGGAGCACTGGACCCTGGCGGACCCTTCGGCCCGGCGGTGGTTCTTCGTCAGCTTGGTGGCGTCAACGCTTTATGTCGCGGCTCAGACCCTGTTGCAGTTTGCGACCGGCCATAACCTGTATGGCGTGCCGCGGTCGGAGGACGGGGAGCTGACGGGTCCGTTCAGCAAGCCCCGGGCCGCGCCCAGCTTCGTGCGCATGCTGTTCCCGGCCCTACTGCCTGCGGCCGATGCGCTGCTGGCGCGGCCGGGCTGGCTGCCCCGCTTGGGCGGCGCCGCGCTGTTTGCCGGCGGCATTGCGGTGGTGGTGCTGATCGGCCAGCGCATGCCGGTGCTGCTGGCGGCGCTTGGCCTCCTCGCGACCGCGCTCCTGCTGCCCCGGCTGCGCGGCCCGGCGGCGGTGGCGATCGTCGCCGGCGGCGCGCTGATCGCCGCGTCCGCAGTGGTGTCGCCGCCCGTGTTCTACCGGCTGGTGACGAAGTTCTCCCGGCAGGTCGGGGACTTCGCCGACAGTCCCTACGGCCAAATCGCCGAGCGCGCCGTCGCCATCGCGGAGCAGCATCCCCTGACCGGCCGGGGCTATGACGGCTTCCGCACGGGCTGCCCACAGCCGCGCTACTTCCAGGGCTGGCACTGGCCCGGCGACGCCGCCCCGGATGACGGCGGCGGCGCGGCGGTCTGCGTGACGCACCCGCACAACCACTATCTGCAGGCGCTGACGGATGCCGGCCTGCCGGGGCTGCTGCTGTTCTGCGCCCTGGTGGGGACATGGCTTTGGCGGCTCGGCCGGGGGCTGCTCCGCGCTCCTGACCCGTTGCGCGTTGGGCTGTTCATTGCGGCGCTGCTGCAGGAATGGCCGGTCGCGTCCACCAGCCCGCTGATCTCGCTGCCGATCGGCGGCTGGTTCTTCCTGCTGCTGGGCTTCGGGCTGGCGGAGGCAAGGTCCGCCGCCGCAGTGCCCCGGCCCGTCCTAGCCCAGGATGTCCCGGACCGCCTGCATGACCCGCTCCACACCTAGGTCGTTCAGGTCGGGGGTTTGCAGGACGGACACCCACTCGCCGTTGGGTCCGCGGGGCGCCGCCTGCTCCGGCACGCCGGCCGCCGAGAACAGCACGAGCGTGGGCGTCCCGGCCGAGGCCGCGACGTGGACCGGGCCGGTGTCGTTGCCCAGCACCAGCGCGGCGCCGGATGCCAGCGCCGCGACATCCTCGATAGAGGTCCGCCCCGTCAGGTCCACTGCACCGGGGCAGGCGGCGAGGATCGTCCTGGCCATCGGCGCCTCCATACCGCCGCCGACGACGGCCGGCAGCAGCCCAAGGCCGAGCAGGCGTTGCGCCACCGCCGCATAGCGTTCCGCCGGCCAGCGCTTGACGCTGCCCAGGCCCGCGCCGCCCGGCATCAGCAGCGCATAGGGTGCGGCCAGCCCATGCCGGTGGCCGCGGGCGGTCAGCCAGCCGCGCTCGGGCGGGTCCCACCGGGTGACGCCGGCGGCCTGCAACTGTTCGCGCTGCCGCTCGACGGTGTGCATGGCGTCGCGGTGCGGGTTGGCGTGGGGATGCGAAGCGCCCGGTGCGATCCCGGACCAGGGCGGCCGCCCGGCCAGCCGGTGGTATCGGCTGGACCGCCGGGACGTTTGCAGGTCGTAAACGAAGTCGAAGCCGCGGATCGCCGCCACGGTCCGGCGCATCGCCGGCAGGTTCCACCACGGCGCGCGCGGATCCACCCGGACCTCGTCGAACCAAGGCGAAGCCTCTGCCAGCGCCCGGAACGGCGCCGTCGTCAGCAGGGTGACATGGCTGCCGAAGTGGTGCGCCCGTATCGCGGCGAAGGCGTGGAAGGCGTGCACGAAATCGCCGAGCGCGCCGAGCTTGATCACGAGGATGCGCTGTGCGGCTGCACCGCCACGGGAACCCGGCATCAGCGCCGCCGTACGCGCGCTGTCCGGGGCGGCAGCGGAGGGATACGGTCGGGCTTCGATGGCATCCAACACCTTATCTGAGGGGTCCCGAGGCTCTGCGTCCCGGGGGTTTGCTGGGCACGTCACGATCGTCCTGCCCCACCGCGAAGCATTCGGGCCGCCGGGCGCGGGCGCCGTGGCGATGGTGGTGCGCCGGCTGGCGGCCGGCCCGTCACGATATAAGCCGCTTGTGATCGGTCCGCCATTCGGCGGTCCCGCCTTCCCCGGCATCCCCTTCTTGCCAGCGCCCCGCCTACCTTGGCTGCCGCTGACGCCGACCCTGCGCTATGCGGCTGACGTGGCGCGGGTCCTGGCGCCGCTGCCGGCGGGGCTGATCGAGGTCCACAACAAGCCGGACGTGGCGCTGTGGCTGGCCCGGCTGTTCCCGCGCCGGCGCGTCCTGCTGGTCCTGCACAACGATCCCCGGACCATGCGGGGCGCCCGGTCGCCACGGGCGCGCCGGGTCTTGTTGGACCGCTTGGCCGGTATCGCCACGGTGTCGGACTTCGTCCGCCGCGCCCTGCTGGAGGGCCTGGCGCAGCCGCCGCGGCGGGCGCCGGTGGTGGTCCATAACGCGCTCGATCCCGCCGAGGTGCCGGCCCCGCTGCCGCCGGCCGGGCGGGACCCCGTGATCCTGTTCGCGGGCCGGGTGGTGCCGGACAAGGGTCCGGACCTGTTCATCGCCGCCTGCGCGAAGGCGATGCCGCATCTGCCGGGCTGGCGGGCGGAGATGATCGGGGCCGACGGCTTCTCGGCCGCCGCGCCGGATTCGGAGTTCATCCGCGGACTGCGGCCGGCGGCTGCGGCGGCAGGCGTGGTGCTGCACGGCGCCCGGCCGCATGCGGAGGTGCTGCGCGCCATGTCGCGCGCCGCCATCGTCGTTGTGCCCAGCCGCTGGCAGGAGCCGTTCGGCTTGACTGCGCTGGAGGCGATGGCGTGCGGCGCCGCCCTGGTGTGCTCCGGCCGCGGCGGCCTGGCGGAGGTGATGGAGGATGCGGGCCTGCTGATCGACCCGGAGGACTTGGACGCCTTTGCAGGGACGTTGCTGCGCCTGGCGGGGGACGCCGGGCTGCGTGCCGCCCTGTCCGCGGCGGGCGTGGAACGTGCGCGCAGCCAGTTTTCCGTGGCGGGCGCGGTCGCCCGGCTTGATGGATTGCGTGATCAGGCATCGCGCTTGTGACCGTGGCGAGCCTAAGCAGGCTTGCGCGGCCTGCCATACACATAGAAGTTGGCGGAGCCAGGCCGCGCAAGCCTGCTTAGCTTTCCATCTGTGCGCCGGACCTCCAGAGGTTTGCTTAGTAGTCCGGCCTCTGCTTGCCAGGCACCGGCATCAGGCCACGCCGATCCGCCGCTTCAACTCTGCCCGGCACGCTGCGGCGCTCGCCACGCAGCCCCCCGCCATCCACCAATCCCGCACCGCCGCCAGCAGCGCGCCCACTGCCGGCCCCGCCAGCACGCCCAGCGCCAGGGCGTCCCGCCCCGCCAGCGGGAAGCGCGGCTGCGGCAGCGCCGTCAACCGGTCCTGCACCGCCGCCCAACCTTCCCCGCCGACGTCCGCCTGAGCCAGCCACCCCCGCCCCGGCATTGCCCCCGCCGGAGCGTCCGCCAACAAGCGGCGCAGCGCATCGTCGTCCATCCCCGGCGCCGGCGCCGGGCCGTGCAGCGCAAGCAGCCGGTCACGTTCGCTGGTGGACATCCGCAGCGCCTCCGCCAGCGGCGCCCCGGCAGCCGGGCACAGCGCGGCCAGGCGCAGCAGCGGCTCCTCTGGCGCGCCCGCCGCCACCAGGCGGTCCAGCCGGCCCGGGTCCAGCGGCGGCGGCAGCAGCGCCGGCAGCACGCCCAATTCGATCATCAGCGCCACGGCGCCGCGCGGGTCGGGGGTGGCCAGGATGCGCTTCAGCTCGCTCCACACCCGCTCCGGCGACAGCCGGGCCAGGCCGGGAACGCCGCCGCGCAGGGCGTCCAGCGCCCCGGCGTCCGGCGCACCCTGGCCATAGCGCGCATGGAACCGGAAGAATCGCAGCACCCGCAGGTAGTCCTCGGCGATCCGCGCCGCCGCGTCGCCGACAAAGCGCACCCGGCCCGCCCGCAGGTCCTCGGCGCCGCCGAAGTAGTCCCACACCGCGCCGTCCCGTCCCATGGACATGGCGTTGATGGTAAAGTCCCGCCGCGCAGCGTCCTCCTGCCAATCTGCGGTCCAGGCGACGGTGGCGTGGCGGCCGTCCGTGCTTTCGTCCCGGCGCAGGGTCGTCACCTCATAGCCGCGGCCACCGCTTACGGCGGTGACGGTGCCGTGCTGCAGCCCGGTCGGGACCGCCTTGAGCCCAGCGGCTTGCAGCGCACGCATCACCGCTTCCGGCGGTTCCGGCGTTGCCAGGTCCACATCCGCCACGGGCCGGCCGGCGATGGCGTCCCTCACGCAGCCGCCTACCAGCCGCACGTCCGGCAGCGCTGCCATGACAGCCAGCAGTGCCGGGTCGCTGGCCCACTCCGGCGGCGGGATGTGGAAAGACGGCTGCACCGGCTCCCTCTCCCTACGGGAGAGGGCTGGGGTGAGGGGGTCTTGGCTGCGGAGCGGGACACAGGATGTCCAATTGACCCAAGGTCGTGCGTTGGCAAGCGCCGCGCCGGAAGACCCCCTCACCCCAACCCTCTCCCGTAGGGAGAGGGAGAAGGCGGCTACTCGTCATGGCCCGGCACAACCTGGCCATTCTGGAACGTCGCCGGCACGTATCGCGATCTCGGTGCTCCACGTTCCGATACTGCAAACCATGCCAACCCAGCGCCGCACAGCAAAAGCCCCATTAGGATGCCGGTCAGCACCGCCGGCGTCGGCCCAGGTTGCCCGCGGGTGGCCGCCGCGCGCCACAGCGCATAAGCGGCCAGCGGCGCAAAGAACAACGCCAACTCCGCAAACCGCACTGCTACGCCCCCTGCGCCCGCAGCCGGTGCGCCAGGTGGACCAGGATCGCCGCCGTAGCGCCCCAAACGTAGTGCTCCGGATGCGGCCACACCCAAAACTCACGCTGCCGCCCGCGCCACTCCGCCCGGCGGCGCTGCGGCGCGGCGGGATCCAGCAGGGTGGACAGCGGCAGGGTGAAAATCGCTGCGACCTCATCCTCGCACGGCGACATCGCCAGCCCGGACGGCAGCAGGCCCAGCACGGGGGTGATCCGGTAGGCCGTGCCGGTCACGTAATCTGGCAGCCGCCCGGCCAACTCCACCTGTCCCGGCGGCAGCCCGATCTCCTCATGCGCTTCCCGCAGCGCCGTCGCTTCTGCCGAAGCATCCTCCGGCTCCATACGCCCACCAGGAAAAGCGACCTGTCCGGCGTGGTCTTTCAGGTGCGGCGCCCGCAGCGTCAGCAATACCCCCGCCTCCGCACCGTGCACGAGCGGCACCAAGACGGCAGCCGCAGTCAAAGGCCGGTCCACTAGGTCCAGTGCATCGTCGGACGTAGCAGGGGCGGCAAAAACCTCGTCATCGCGCGGACGTGCATCAGACGCGCCCTGTAGCCGCAGGCGCAACGCGGTCAGATCCATGCGTTGCTGGATTCAGTCGGCGTCGAGGCCGACTGGCAGGTCGCCCAGGGAGAAGAAGCGCCCTTGGCTCCAGACACCCAGCACATCGCGTCCGCCGACCATGCCGGGCACAGCGAGCGCCACCAACTCATAATAGACAGCCCTGCAGATGCGCGCCTCCAGGGGCTGCCCGTCCAAACGCACAAGGATATAAGGAATCGGCTCGCACGTCAGGCAGTCGTGCTTCACCCGGATGGGATGCTCCTGCCCGGCGGTCACAACCTGGTCCACGTTGGTGCGGAAGGACAGCACCTGCTGCGGGCCATCCCCGGTCCAATCCAGCTCCACGGCGGTCCAAGGCGTATCCTCAACCTCGATGCGTCCGCGCTCTGCCGGGGTTTCCAGCCAATAATCGCCGGCGGCATCCCGGCGCAGCACGCTGCTGAACAGGCAGACCAGCTCCTTCCGGCCGATCGGGCTGCCGCGATACAGCCAAGTGCCGTCCCGCTTGATGACGAAGGGCAGGTCCCCGCATTCCACCCGTGGCGGGCGCACATGGGAAGACCCGCCACGCGTCGTAAAGGTGGAGGACGTCGAAGGACAAGCCACGGCCGAGGCCCGGCTCATCGGTAGATCAGGTATGGCATGGTGCCCCGTGGGCATGGCATCGTTCACGTCTGCGTCTCCGGGCAACGCCGTGCTTCCGTTCCCGCCTACGATATAGGTAGCCTCCCCCGGTTGATGAAAGCCCCCGCCGGGCGCAGATCGTCAAAGCAGCCAGAACAGGGGCGCCGCCGTTGTCAGACTCCATCACCGACCCAAACCGCTTGCTTGACGAGGTAGAAGCCCTAGGCCACCGCGCCGCCGCCGCCCGCGCCGAAATCGGCCGGGTCATCTTCGGCCAGGAGGACGTCGTCGAGCAGGTGCTGGTGACAATCCTGTCTGGCGGCCACTGCCTGTTGGTCGGCGTGCCCGGCCTCGGCAAGACCCTGCTGGTGGACACGCTGGGCACCGTGCTGGGCCTTGCTCCCAAGCGCATCCAGTTCACCCCGGACCTGATGCCTGCCGACATCACGGGATCGGAGGTGCTGGATGAAGGCGAGGACCGTCGCCGTTCTTTCCGCTTCGTGCCGGGACCGGTGTTCTGCCAGTTGCTAATGGCCGACGAGATCAACCGCGCCAGCCCGCGCACCCAGTCCGCCCTGCTGCAGGCCATGCAGGAGGGCCGGGTCGCCGTCAGCGGCGCCGATCATCCCCTGCCCAAGCCGTTCCATGTGCTGGCGACGCAGAACCCCATTGAGCAGGAGGGCACCTACCCCTTGCCGGAGGCGCAGTTGGACCGCTTCCTGTTGCAGGTGGACGTGGGCTACCCGTCCGAGGACGCCGAGCGTGCGATGCTGCTGGCCACCACCGGCTCCGGCAGCGCCCGTGCCCGCCCGGTGCTGACGGCAGCGGAGCTGATGTCGGCGCAGGCGCTGATCCGCCGGGTTCCCGTGGGCGAGACGGTGGTGGATGCGATCCTGAAGCTGGTCCGCGGCGGACGCCCGGAAACCGCCGGCCAGGACGCGGTGCGCCGTCATGTCGCCTGGGGTCCCGGCCCACGCGCCGCGCAGTCCCTGATGCTGGCCTGCCGCGCCCGCGCCCTGCTGGACGGCCGCTTGTCCCCCAGCATGGACGACGTGGCCGCGCTGGCGCAGCCGGTGCTGCGGCACCGCATGGCGCTGAATTTCTCCGCCCGTGCCGAGGGTGTTGGTCTGCCGGAGGTCATCAACGGTCTGGTCGGCGCCGTTGTCTGAGCGGTTGAAGGCCGTAATGCCCCCGCTTGCGCCCTCCACGCAGGCCCGCCGGGCGGAGGCGCTGGGTGCGCGGCTGCCGCCGTTGCTGGTCGCAGCGCAGCGGGTGGCGGCTACGGTGGCGCAGGGCGTGCACGGACGCCGCCGTGTCGGGCAGGGGGACAGCTTCTGGCAGTATCGCCCCTTCCTGCAAGGCGATGGATTGTCGCGCGTGGACTGGCGCGCCAGCGGCAAGTCGGACCGCCATTTCGTTCGGGAAACCGAGTGGGAAGCGGCACAGACCGTGTTCCTGTGGCGCGACGCCAATCCGACGATGGCCTGGCGCAGCGGCGCCGCCGTTCCCGAGAAGCGCGAGCGGGCCGAGCTGCTGCTCCTTGCCCTGTCGGCGTTGCTGCTGCGTGGCGGTGAGCGCGTGCGCCTGCTGGGTGGGGCGCCCCGGCCGCGCGGCGGACGCGCGGCGCTGGAGGGCATTGCCGAGGCCATGGCCGACCTGCCTCCGGATGGCGGCGTGCCGCCGGTCCCGGCTGTGCCGCGCCATGCCCGGGTCGTGCTGATCAGCGACTTCCTGGCGCCCATTGCCGAGCTTCGCAGCGCGGTCGGCGCCCTGGCTGCGGTGCCCACGGCGGGCCACCTGCTGCAGGTGCTGGACCCTGCGGAAACGCTGCTGCCCTATAATGGCCGCATCCGCTTTCGCGGCCTGCGCCAGGAGGCGGACGAGGTGGTGCCGCGCGTGGAAGGCATACGCAGCGCCTACGCCGAAGCGCTGGCGGAGCAGCAGCGCGCCCTGCAGGCGATGTGCGCCGCTGCCGGCTGGACGATGGGCACGCACCGGACGGACCATCCGCCGGAGGCGGCGTTGCTGGGCCTATACACCGCGCTGTCCCCGGCATGAGCGGGCAAGGCGCGGTTGAGAGGATGGGCGTGCATTTCTTCTCCCTCTCCCTGTGGGAGAGGGTTGGGGTGAGGGGGTCTGGCGACAATGCCGACGACCGCCGGTGCTGCTGGACAAAGGCCTTTTCAGGCCGTGGTCAAGGCCTCAAGACCCCCTCACCCCAGCCCTCTCCCGGCGGGAGAGGGAGTAGGCAGATATGATCTTCGCCGCTCCTTGGCTTCTGCTCGCGCTCGCTGCCTTGCCGCTGCTGTGGTGGCTGCTGCGTGTCACTCCTCCGGCCCCGCGCACCCAATCCTTTCCCGCCATCCGCCTGCTGGCGGGCCTGCGCTCGCCGGAAACGACTGCGGCCCGTACACCCTGGTGGCTGCTGGCGCTGAGGATTGCGGCGGCCGGGCTGGTGATCCTGGGCTTGGCCGGGCCGGTGCTGGATGCCGGCGGTGTTCTGCCGGGGTCTGGTCCCCTGTTGCTGGTGATGGATGATGGCTGGGCAAGTGCTGCAGATTGGCCGGCTCGCGTCGCCGCCGCCAATGCTGCCCTGGACCGCGCCGCCCGCGACGGCCGCCCCGCCCTGCTGCTGACCACCGCACCTGGTGAAGCCGATACTCCACCCGCGCTGCCCCCGGCCTCCCCAGTACCAGAACTCCGCTCCCGTTTGGCAGCCTTGCGGCCCAAGCCCTGGATGCCCGACCGCGCCGCTGCCGCCAGAGTCCTGGGAGGTGTGCATGCCGGCGCCGTCGTGCTGATCTCGGACGGCATCGCGGCGCCGGGCGACGACGCTTTCGGCCGCGCGCTCGCCGCCGCCGGGCCGGTGACGGAAATGCGGCCCGACCTGTCCCCCGTGCGCGTCCAGCGCCCACCGCACGCTGACGCCGAGGGCCTGACCGCCCGGGTCGAGGCACTGCCGCAACCTGCCGACCAGCCCCTGGCCGTGCTGGCCCAGACCGGCGACGGCCGCACGCTGGCGCGGGCCGAGGGTGTGCTGCATGCCGGCGCCGGCGCCGCCGAAATCCCGGTGGTGCTTCCTCCCGAGATGCGCAACCAGCTTGCCCGCCTGGTCCTGGTCGGCCCGGCGTCCGCGAGCAATGTCGCACTGCTCGACGAGCGGTCCCGCCGCCGCCCAGTCGGGCTGCTGTCGGCCGAGGCCGGCGCCGATACGCCGTTGATCGGTCCCTTGTTCTACGTCCGCCGTGCCCTGGCGCCGACCAGCGAGCTGCGGGAAGGCACGCTGGCCACCCTGCTGCAGCGCGAGCTGTCCGTGCTGGTGCTGGCCGACGTACCCTTGGATGGTGATGACGCCCGGGCACTGGACACCTGGGTCGGCAAGGGAGGGCTGCTGATCCGCTTCGCCGGGCCGCGTCTGGCGGAGGCGGGTATGGCTGACGAGGATGGCGGCGTCCGCCCCGCGCCCGACCCTCTGCTGCCGGTCCACCTACTGGCCGGTGACCGGCAGTTGGGCGGCGCCCTGTCCTGGAGCCAGCCGGCCGCCCTGGCGGCCTTCCCAGAGTCATCCCCTTTCACCGGCCTGACCGTACCGCCGGAGGTGCTGGTGACCCGGCAGGTCCTGGCCGAGCCCACCGCGGCGCTCGCTCAACGCACCTGGGCCAGCCTTACGGACGGCACGCCGCTGGTGACCGCGGCGCCGCATGGACGGGGGCAAGTGGTCTTGTTCCACGTCACTGCCAACGCCGACTGGTCCAACCTGCCGCTGTCCGGCCTGTTCGTGGACATGCTGCGCCGCCTGGTGGACCTATCGGCGGGGGTGGCCGGGGTTGCCGACGACACCCTCCTGGTGCCGTCCGAAACCCTTGATGGTTTTGGCAGCCTGTCGCAGCCCTCCCGCGCCGCCACGGGGATCACTGGGGCGGACCTGGCCCATCCCGCAGTGTCGCCGCGCCACCCGCCAGGCATCTACGGCCCGCCGAGCGGGCGCCAAGCCCTCAACCTCGGCGCAGCCCTGCCGGAATTGGTTGCCGCACCCGCGGTGCCCGGCGCATCAACCGCCGCCTTGACCGGCGCCCCGCGCGAGCAGCCGATCGGTCCGGCGCTGCTGGCAGCCGCGGTCGGGCTGCTGGCGTTGGACCTGCTGCTATCACTGGGACTGCGCGGGCTGCTGCGGACCGGGGCCGCCGCCGCGATGGTGCTGCTGGCTGCCCTGCCTGCTTACGCTGCCGACCTGCCGGCTCTGGCGACGCGGCTGGCCTATGTCGTGACCGGCGATTCCCGGGTGGACGGCGTATCACGCGCCGGGCTGGTCGGCCTGTCCGCCTACGTGAACCGCCGCACCGCCGCGAGCCTCGCCGAGCCAGCCGCCGTCACCCCGGGCGAGGACGACCTGTCCTTCTATCCGCTGCTCTACTGGCCCATCACGCCGGATGCCGCGCCGAACCCGGCGGCGGTGGCGGCTCTGAACGACTACACCAGCCGCGGCGGCATCATCCTGATAGATACGCGCGGCGGCGGCACCGAGGGCGCAGGCACCGGCGCAGGCTTCAACCCTGGCAGCGACGCCGCGTTGCGCCGCATCAGCGCGGGCTTGCAGGTTCCGCCCTTGGCACCGTTGAACGGGGACCACGTGCTGGCGCGGTCGTTCTACCTGCTGCAGGACTTCCCCGGGCGGTTCGACGGTGACACCGTTTGGGTCGGGCGGGACCAGGATCGCAGCAACGACTCTGTTAGCCCCGTCATCATCGGCGCCAATGATTGGGCGGCTGCCTGGGCGGTGGATGGCTCTGGGCGCAACCCCTACGCCACCATCCCCGGCGGTGCCCGGCAACGCACGCTGGCCTACCGGTTTGGAGTGAATTTGGTGATGTATGCGCTGACCGGGAACTATAAGGGCGACCAGGTCCACGTGCCGGCGCTGCTGGAGCGGTTGGGGCAGTGAGAGCCTTTCTTCTCCCTCTCCCTCCGGGAGAGGGTTGGGTTGAGGGGGTCTGGCTGCGGAGCGGAGCACAGACCGTCCCATCGGCCTACAGCCCTGCACCGGATGGATTTGCACCTCAAGACCCCCTCACCCCGACCCTCTCCCAGAGGGAGAGGGAGCTGGCCCGCCTTGGAAGTTTCCGTCCATGAAGCTCGAGCAAGCCTACGCCGCCCTGCGCTTCGACCCCGCCCTCCCCTGGTGGGCGCTCGGCGCCCTTGCGGCCGTGTGCGCCTTGGCGTTGCTGCCCGCCATCCTCCGTCGCGCCCGCGGCACCGCCTGGCGCGGGTTGGCCTTCCTGGTGCTGCTCGCCTGGCTGGCCGGCCCCCGGCTGATCCGCGAAACCCGTGACACCCTGTCCGACATCGCCCTGCTCGTCGTGGACCAGACTGCCAGCATGTCGGTCGGCGACCGTGCCGCCGTGCGCGACGCCGCCCGCGCCCGCCTGCAGGAGCAGGCGTCCCACATGCCCGACCTGGAGCTCCGCACGATAGAGGTGCAAGAGGCTGGGCACGACGGCACCGCCCTGTTCGCTGCCATTGACCGGGCGCTGGCCGACATCCCCCGCGCCCGCCTATCCGGCATCGTGGCGCTTACCGATGGACAGGTCCACGATATCCCTGCCACCCCGCCTGCCGGACCCATCCACGTCCTGATCCCTGCAAAGGGCGAGGAGACCGACCGCCGCCTGCGCGTGATCGAGGCTCCAACCTTTGGCGTCGTCGGCAAGGATGTAACGGTCAAGGTCGTCGTGGATGATCTGGGCGTCCCCAGCCCAACCGGCTCCGCCCGCCTCACCATGCGCCGCGACGGCGAGCCGCCCGTTACCCAGGATGTGCCCATCGGCCGCGAGGTCGAGGTCACATTGCCCATCACCCGTGCCGGCCCCACCGTCGCCGAGCTGCAGGTCGCGCCCCTGCCTGGCGAGGTCAGCCAACTGAACAACCGCACTGTCATCCAGGTCAACGGCGTGCGCGACCGCCTGCGCGTGCTGCTGGTCTCCGGCGAGCCTCATGCCGGCGAGCGCACCTGGCGCCGCTTGCTGAAGGCCGACCCGGCGGTTGACCTCGTACACTTCACCATCCTGCGTCCGCCGGACCGCGACGACCTGACGCCCTTGAACGAGCTGGCGCTGATCGCCTTTCCGACGCGCGAGCTGTTCCAGGTCAAGATCAAGGAATTTGATCTCATCATCCTGGACCGGTTCCAGAACCGCGGTATCCTGCCGCCGACCTATCTCCGCAACATCGCCGATTACGTGCGGCAGGGCGGCGGGCTGCTGCTGTCCGTCGGACCGGAGTTCACTGGCCCCACCAGCCTGGCTGCGACGCCCCTCGGCAACGTGCTGCCAGCCCGGCCCACCGCGGGCGGAGAGGTGCAGGGTGCCTTCCGCCCGGAGATCACGGCGCTGGGCACCCGGCATCCCGTGACGGAGGGCCTGCCCGGCTGGTCCCCAACCGGCGAGCCGGCCTGGGGTGACTGGTATCGCCGCATCAACGTGGCCGGGTCAGCCCTGAACCCGGAGATGGCTACCCCGGACGGCTCGCCGCTGCTCCTGCTGGAGCATGTGGACGAAGGCCGGATTGCCATGTTGCTGTCAGACCAGATCTGGCTGTGGTCCCGCGGACACGAGGGTGGCGGCCCGCAGGCCGAGTTGCTGCGCCGCATCGCCCACTGGCTGATGAAGGAGCCGGCGCTGGAAGAAGAAGCGTTGCGCGCTCGCCTGGAGGATGGCCGGCTACTGGTGGACCGCCGCACGCTGGGCGATGGCCCGGCACCGGAGCTGACCGTGACTGCCCCCGATGGCGCTGTCAGCCGCGTACCGCTCGTGCCGGGTCAGCCGGGCCGCAGCACTGCGTCGGTGCCCGCCGCGGCGTCCGGGGTTTGGGCGGTGTCGGATGGCGCCCGCCAGGCTTTTGCCGCCGCCGCGGACGCCAACCCGCGGGAGATTGCGGATCTGCGCGCCACCGCCACCGTAATGGCTCCCGTCGTGCGTGCCAGCGGCGGCAGTATCCGGTTCACCGGCGGCGGGGGGCCGGAGCTGCGGCGGAGCGAGCCGGGGCGGGACAGCTCGGGTTCTGGCTGGATCGGCCTGCCGCGGCGGCATGACCACGTGGTGACCGGCCTGGACGCCTTGCCGCTACTGCCGCCCTGGGCGGCGCTGCCGCTGCTGCTGGGATTGATACTACTCGCCTGGCGGCGGGAGGGCGCGGGATAGGTAGCCGGAAACCACAACGTTTCCAAACAAAATCAGATCGGTTTCGTTATTTACCTGGTCTGTGGCGTAACGCTTTCTTGAGGCTATCCGGCCTACGAGTTTCCTGCGGATTAGTCTTCAGCTTGAAAGTCAATGCCATGCGCCACCTGCTCGTTCTTGCCGCCGTGCTGCCGTTCGCCGTCCATGTCCCGGCTGCGCGCGCCGCGGATCGCCACGTGGACATCATCAATAAGACTGGCCAGACGATGACCAACTTCTATGCTTCCAAGGTCGGCGCGAAATCGTGGGAGGAAGACATCCTCGGCAAGGACACGCTGGACGACGGCGACACCGTCACGATCAATATCAACGACGGTACAGGCGCCTGCCGGTTCGACTTCAAGGCGGTGTTCGACGGCGGCAAGTCGATCGAAAAGGGCAACATAGACGTCTGCAAGATCGGCACCTTCACCTACAACCCATGATGACCGGCAGCGGCGGCAAGGCCGCCCCTTCCCGCCGCCGCCCATCCACCCCAACTTTGGTACGCAGCCCAGGAGCAGCGTGCCTTCCAGCCCCTAGAACCCCCTCGCCGCCGTGCCGCGCGGTTCCGCTTGCTGGCCCTGGCCGGCTTCGTCGGCCTGTGCCTGCTGGCCGGCCTCAGCAACGCCGCCGTGACGGCTGGCGGGATACGGGGGTGGTATGCCGCGCTGGCGCAACCACCCGGCACGCCGCCCAACTGGCTATTCGGCCCGGTGTGGACCGTGCTGTATGTGCTGCTGGGCGTAGCCGCCTGGCTGGTATGGCGGCGGGTGGACGTCGGCGTGGACCGCAAGCGCGCCGCCCTGCGTGCTTGGGGCTGGGCGCTGGCGGCCAATGCGCTTTGGTCCCCGGCGTTCTTCGGCCTGCACCGTCCCGACCTCTCACTGCTGGTGATCGCGCTGATGCTGGGAACCGTGGCAATGGCGCTGCAGCGGTTCCGCCAGTTGCAGCCGACCGGTGCGGCGCTGCTGCTGCCCTACCTGGCATGGACGATCTATGCCGCTTACCTGAACGCCGGCGTGTGGTGGCTCAACCGCGCCTGACCGCCGTTGTGGCAACACATCTCGGAATCACCTATACCCCCGGCATGAAGCGCATCCTGCCTTTCCTGCTCCTCCCCCTGTTCTCCCTCCCCGCTGCGGCACAGCTTAGTGGCGGCGCTGGCGGCATCCGTCCCACGCCCGGTACCTCGCCAAAGGGGCCGGCCGTCAAGCGCGAGGCGCCGCCCCCCGCCGTGCCCGGCGCCCGTGCCGAGCCCACCGCTGTCGCACCGGCCGATCGAAACGCGGCCGACCTGCCGCCGAACGAGGCGCTGTTCGACGCCATCAACCGCGGCGACATTGCCACCGCAAAGGACGCCATCAATCACGGCGCCGACCTGAACAGCACCAACGTCCTGGGCCTGACGCCGCTGGAGCTGGCAGTGGACCTCGGCCGCAACGAGATTTCATTCCTGCTGCTGACGCTACGCGGCGGCAACGGCTACACCACCTCGGGCGGACCGCCGGCCGCCACGCCGCAGAGCCGCGCCGCTGCTGCACGTGCCGAGCGCGATGCCGGACGCACCGCCGCGCGGGAAACCCGGGCCGAGCGCGAGGCCGTCGCCGCCCGTCCTGGCGCCGGGCCGTCACCGCAGGCGCCCCGGCTGTTCGCCGGCCAGGGCGGCACCCCGGTGCCGCAGGCCGGGTTCCTCGGTTTCGATGCCGGACGCTAACGAGGGCGCAGCCGCTAAACCCACCGCGAACGACGCAGCCGCCGGGCTGCCGGCGGACAAACGGCCGCGAGCCGCGGGCTTGCTCCGTCAGTATTGGAATCTCGCCGGCGGCTACTGGTCCGGGCCGACCCGGCGGCAAGCCTGGCTGCTCACAGTTGCCACCATCGCGCTCGTGATGGCCAATATTGCCGTGCAGTACGGCGTGAACCGCTGGAACCGCTTCTTCTTCAACGCGCTGGAGCAGCATCAGTCCAACATCGTGCTATCGGCCATCGGGCTGTTTGCCGTGCTGGCCGTTGCGTCCTCCGCGATCTCCGTATTTCAGCTCATCGCCCGCATGAAGCTGCAGGTGTATTGGCGCCGCTGGCTCAGCGAGCGGCTGGCGGTGCGCTAGCTGGGCGACCAGCGCTTCTACCGCCTCGGCATTGCCGCTCCCGACATGGACGCGCCGGAGTTCCGCATCGCCGAGGACGCCCGCGTCGCCACCGAGCCGGTGGTGGATTTCGGCTCGGGCATCATGAACGCGGTGCTGACGGCGGTGGTGTTCTTCGGCGTCCTATGGACCGTGGGCGGCAGCGCCGAGGTGTTCGGCGTAACCGTGCCGGGCTTCATGGTGATTGCGGCGATCTTCTATTCCGGGCTGATGTCCGGCTCGATGGTGCTGTTCGGCCGCCCCTTGATCCACCGGATCGAGGCGAAGAACGCCGCCGAGGCCCGGCTGCGGACCGAGATGGGCCGGGTGCGGGAGAACGCCGAAAGCATCGCCCTGATCGGCGGCGAGGCCGACGAGACCCGCGGCCTGCGCCTGACCCTGGACATGCTGGTCGCGGCCTGGAACCGGCAGATCAAGCAACTGGCGCGGATGACCTAGCTGATGGGCAGCAACTGGGCCGTGGCCCCGGTGTTCCCGCTGCTGCTGGAAGCGCCGAACTACCTCGCCGGCAGCATGACGCTGGGCGACCTGATGCAGACGGCCGCGGCCTTCGTACAGGTGCAGGTTGCGCTGAACTGGCTGTTCGACAACTACCCGCGCATTGCGGAGTGGCTGGCCTCGGCCGGGCGCGTCACCGGCCTGTGGGCGGCGTTCGTCAAGCTGGATGCATCCGTCGGCACCGGCGCCGCCGACCGGATCATGATCGGCGAAAGCCCGGACCGGACGCTGAAGCTCGTGGCCCTGTCGGTCGCGCAGCATAACGGCCGGGTGATGATAGACGAGGCCGACACGAGCGTAGCACCCGGCGACCGCGTGTGCTGACCGGCGAAAGCGGAACGGGCAAGAGCACGCTGATCCGCGCCATCGCCGGGCTGTGGCCCTGGGGATCGGGCCAGGTGCTGCTGCCGGCCGGCGCCCGCGTCGCCTTCCTGCCGCAGCGCGCCTACATCCCGCATGGCACCATGCGGGATGTGCTGAACTATCCGCTGGCGGCGGTTGACGTGCCGGATGAGGTCCTGTTGGCGGCGCTGGAGCGGTGCGGGCTTGGGCACTTGGCAGGGCGGCTCGGCGACGAGGACCGCTGGGACAAGCAGCTTTCGGGCGGGGAGCAGCAGCGCATCGGCTTCGCCCGTCTGCTGATCCAGCGCCCGGACGTGGTCATCATGGACGAGGCGACGGCGGCGCTGGACGTGGGAAGCCAGGCCAGCATGATGGAGCTGTTCAGGAACGAGCTGCGGGAAGCGACGGTCATCAGCGTCGGCCACCGGCCGGAGCTGGAGGAGTATCACACCCGCAAGCTGTCGCTCCGCCGCTTCGGCGCCGAGGACGACCATGTGGCGGAGGACAGCCTGCGCCGGCTGAAGCTGGGCAGGCTGCTGCGGCGCAGCCTGCGCCCGCGGGCGTCGCCGGACCCTGCGGTGCCGGTGAGCCGGTAGGGCCTTCTGGCATTGCCCAAGAGAGGTGTTCGCTATGCTCGCGAGTGCTTGGCTGAACCTCAAGACGAGCTTGCCCACCGTGCCGGATTTTGGTGATGCGCGTGAACTGTGGGGCTTGTAGGCATCTATAACAGCAGTCCGCGGTCATTGGTTGAGGTTGCGGTAGGCACCGCTCCCGCGGAAACCATGTGCGCCTCCTACGCCGCGTGCCGCTGACCTCGGCCCAGCCGCCTGCCTACCCCTAATGTGTCCCGCGTCGGCCCATAGCTGGCGATCAACCCGCCGCCAAGCAGGGCCTGCGCGGTGTCCAGCATCGCCGCTGGCGCTGCCGTGCGGGACGAACCTCCTTGCCAGAACCCAACCTGCTCCCCCACTTGGTCCAGGCAAGTCACAGCCAACCGATGCGACACCGGCAGCAGTGACGCGGCCATGTCCGCCGCCACCGCCTCGTGCAGCAGATCCAGGTCTAGCTCCCCGAACCGCAGCGTGCCCTGCCAGGGGTTCGGCACGTTTGTCACATCCGGATACGAAGCGTCCACCTCCCGCGGGAACGGCCCGGCGCCGTGCCGGGTCGCGTAGGCGCGCGTCACGTAGGTCACGTCCAACGCGCCGATCCCGGCCTCCTGCGCGAGCGTGGCCACGTTGGTCAACCCGGTGCGGCTGCGGGTGACGTGCGGGAACCAGCGGTGTTCCGCATCCAGGAGCAGGCCCTGCGCGCCCTCGAACAGCACGGGGCCGGAATGCGCTGCAATGGCGTTCGTCGCCCTTGGCACCTCAGCCGCGAACGCCCGTGCCGCGTCCATGAACGCATCCCACACCCCGGCGCTGTCCAGCCGCGCCAGCCAATCCGGGCTGGGCCGCAGTCCCAATGCGTCCAGCCTTTGCGGCACCCACCGCGCCCGTATGCCATGCAGCACCTCCCGGAGCGCCGCGGCGTCGCCAAGCTGCCCGGCGGTCAGTGCAAATCCCGCCTGCGTCCGCGTCACGGTCTCGTTCAGGCCCATGCCGCAGGAGCCGTGCCGCTCCGCACCGCGCGTCTCCTCCGCCATCTGGTTCAGCATCATGTCCCAGGGCGTCGTGACCATCCCGCGCGGGTCCGCAATGACCCGGAGCGCCAGGCCGAGGCGCCGGAGCTGCGCCACCTCCTCCCCGTGCAGCAACGGGTTATGGACGTGGAAGCGCGACAGGAAGGTGGCCGCACCCCGGAACGTCCCGCTGCCGACGCCATGGAACACGTGCCGCCGCCCATCCGGCGCCACGACGGTGTGCCCGGCCTGCGCGCCGCCGTTGAAGCGCACCACCAGCGTGTCCGGCCGTGCCAGGGCGTCGGTGAGCAGTCCCTTGCCCTCATCGCCCCAGCACGCGCCTATGACGGCCTGCGCCCGCCGGGTCATCGACCCAGCAGCCGCAGCAGGCCGGGCCGCCTTGCGGCAGGCGGCGCGCCAAGCCGCATCGCGTGCCGGACCACGTCCGCCGTGCTGCCGCCCCAGCTTGCCGCCACGTCGTCCAGGTCGCCAGGGCTTCGAATCCAAGTTATTTCGTATCAGCATTGAGTAGGTTTTCGAGGTATTCCGGGGTCCAGGTTGCGAGTTTGCGTCGCAGTTTGATGGAGTGTTTGTCCTTGGCGGATCGGACCAGGT
>JAABUQ010003108.1_pt1 | contig 31161 bp, 30 predicted proteins | sample 5560001 | NCBI WGS metagenome assembly JAABUQ01 (sample SAMN10711888, study PRJNA513371) | rock metagenome | isolation source: Antarctica rocks | place: Antarctica: Victoria Land, Finger Mt nord | collected 2015-12-18 | reverse complement strand
AAGCGCTTCATCTGCCTTTCTCGCACCCTGGTTGGTTGATGTGAGTTCTCAGCTCGATTGTTGAGATACCTGCTTTGCCGGTGAGTTACATTCGGCCATATCAGTCTTTTTGCCGCAGCATAGCTGCGGAGCTTATCGGTAACAATAACGCGCGGTGGTGTTCCTGCCGTATGGAGGAGCTTGTGAAAGAAACGCAAGGCGGCCCAACGATCCCGTCTGGGTTGAACCAGAATATCGATCACTACTCCGTTCTGATCCACAGCTCGCCACAGATAGTGCTGCACCCCGTTCATCTTCAGGAACACTTCATCCAGGTGCCACTTGGTTCCGATCCTAGTTCGGTTCTTCCGAAGCCGGGACGCGTAAAGGCTGCCGAACTTGTCGCACCAGTTCCGGATCGTTTCATAGGTGACTTGGACACCTCGCTTCGCCATCATCTCCTCGACATTCCTGTAGCTCAAGGCAAAGCGGAAGTACAGCCAGACGCATTGCTCTATCACTTCGATCGGAAACCGATGACGTCGGTATCTTTGCTCAGGCGCACTCACCGCGTCAGCATCTCATATTTTTAAGTTGACGATGCCTAAGGGCTTGCAGCAGGGACTGATAGGTGTCCGGCAATAAATCAGAATCGGCCATAATTCACTCAAGCGCCCCTAAAGTCCCGGGCATATCTTCCCTCGAGCTTGGCAGTGAGAAGGGCGCAGACTTTCTCGGCGACAGCACTTGCCATCCTCTCAATCTCCATATCGCTGAAGTCATGCTCGTCTGTTCTCAACGGCCCAGCATCGTCGGCATGACTGCTTAGACGTTGTCTCAGATCGGCGAGCAACGCATCGACCTCGGGATCGCTCTCACTCAGTGATTCGACGCGCTGTATTCCGTAACAGACGGTCGAGTGATCTCTGCCGCCATAGAACCGACCAATGACGGTCGTGCTCCAGCGGCCAACACGCGCGGCCAGGTACATGGCCACTTGGCGATTGAAGCAAGCAGGTTGCGAGTTGCCCAGGCCCCGAGTAGGACCCAGGCGTGCAGACACGAGGGCGTCGATATCGGCCAACGCCACCCTCCGCCCAGGTAAGGATTGAGGTGCAAAGGACGCAAGACGCCATTTACGCAGTCCTCCTTGCAGTTAATGCCGCTGCCGGCTGCAAAAGCAAGGTCTGGCCATCCGACGATAACTTAGCCGGGCATTCTGGCCACATGCTCTTAACCACCTGCAGCCAGTCAGTCAGCTTCTCTCTGAACTTCCGGGGACGGGCGTACTGGGCATTCCCAAGCTGAGCGGCCAAGCCTAATCCTCCAGATAGGGGAATAGTTTCCTCACCCTTGGCTGAAAAACAACGATACGAGAGCCACATAAACAGATCTAGAACGGCCGGCGACGCGGACAGAACCCGTACGGCATCAAGATCGGTCGGGATCGGATGTTCCGAGATCTCGCGATAGAAGTCATCGCTCAAGACGATAACGTTCTCAAACTCATCGGACAAAACAGGTTGATCGGATCGGCGGTTATACCAAATCTGCGCTTCCCGCAGAAAATTGAATCGTGTGCGTTGGACAAGCTTCGCTGTCGCGCGGATTTGGTCGGTGCCGAAAAAGATTGTTGCACCGAAAATTCGTTCGAAGGCGCTCACCAAGCGGCGATATTCCTTTCCGCCCTTATGCATTCCAAAGGTCTCGAGCATCTCCCCCGCACTCCGAAATCGAATTATCGGGCTTTTTTGCTGCACAGCTAGTGTTGCCAGGAAGATGGGCACGATACGATCCTGACCAAACGGCACGCCGTAGTCCGGATGTCCGGTGATCTGCAGCACAAACTGGCCATTGCGCCGCTGGTAGATAAGTTGATCCTGTGGCAACGGGCGGACTGGCAAGCCGCAGAGTACGAAAGGCCTGGATGAGAAGCAAAGCGCTTGATTTGCCTGCTCACGTTTTATGCGAACCACCTCCACCCCTTTCGCCTTCTCGATCGTACGTTTTGAGACGATGAGCTCGCGATGGGTCTGGCGCAAAATCTTCCCGGCGCGCTCCATTGAGCCACGCTTGATTACACTCGGAAATGCTACGGGTAAATGGCTATTCTTCAATCCTCACCTCAAAAAATGCGCATTTTTGCGTGCGCAATTTGAGGCAAGAAGCTGAACACGATGAGCGCCTGTCGCAATACTCCAGTTACTCCACGAATCGCGATTCGGACGTAACCCCTTGAACCTGCATGGCCGTTTTTGCCAAAACCCACCGCCGTTGACGCATAAGTCCTTTATTGTCAATCGACAGCTATATTGCCAAGGTTGATGTCGCGGGTTCGAATCCCGTCTCCCGCTCCATTCAGTACCGCGTTACCTCTGGTACGTTTATTCCCTCATTGATGTTTACGACGAATTCGAGGGGATAATGGCGAGCCTCGTGCGTGGTGTTGTTCCATTGGACAAGAGCGCCAGGTGACATCGATACAGCCTCGCCGAACTGATCGAGCGCCACCCATACCCGGCCCGATTCCACCAGAATGGCGCTAACTTCGTAACGCGCTACTTCGGGGGGAGAGAAAAGAGTGTATCTGCGGGTTGACCTATCGAAATAGCCAAGGCGCCGACGCCCCTCATGGCTTCGCCATCGTAATAGTTGTTGCCGAACCATATTTTGCCGTCGTCGATTTGATAAGGTCCAATGACTTCGCTACGCTCGTATTTGTCTGGCGTAAGTGGATTTAGCCGGAGGTCGTAGGGCCGAAGCCGGATGTATTGGTTGGCGGTACTTTGAGGGAGTGGGTAAAAATTTCTGTGATTAGGCCCGAGCGTTTCAATAATGCCGTGCGAACGCATCCCGAAATCGCCCTTGCTGTGCTCTACGTGAAATCGGCTGTCCGTAGAAAGCAACGTTGCATGGAGTGCGGCTAAAAGCAGAAGTACCGGGAAGTTCACAGGCTTGTCTCGATTATCTTAAATTTGAGCAAACCTCGGGCCTTCGCCAGCCACAGGTAAAGGATGGCTGATGGAAGAAGCCCTCTTTTTCCTGAGAGCAATCGCCAGCTGCCCATACGATAAAAGAAACTTGATGAAGCCAAAGATCTACAAGATCGAATCCACTTGGATTTTGTGGGTACCGGGCGTGCGGGTCTACCGCTTTACGAGCTGGGGCCGGGCTCTTCAATACGCGCTCGAGCAGCGTGCACGCGCTGCTTAGTTCCTGACAGTCGGCGATTGTTGCGCAAAAGCCCAGGCGTCGGAGACTATCCGGTTCAGATCCGCCCGCGTTGGATTCCAGCCTAGTGTGCTCTTCAGCTTACTAGGATCGGCAACCAGGCTAGGAGGGTCGCCTTCCCGCCTGGGACCCATCTCAAACGGCACCTCTTTGCCGGTTACCTTCGCCACCGCAGCCACGACTTCCTTCACCGAATGCCCCTGGCCCGTCCCCACGTTAAACACGTTTGAAGGGCCGCCGTTAAGCAGACTCTCTACGGCGTAAATATGGGCTTCCGCCAAATCGCTTACGTGTATGTAGTCGCGTATGCAAGTGCCGTCGGGCGTGGGGTAATCGTCGCCGAAAAGAGTGACAGGCTTACCCGTCTGCACCGCCCGCAATATAAGTGGGATCAGGTGTGTTTCAGGGTCATGACGCTCGCCCAATCCGGCCGCCGGTTCGGCTCCGCAAGCGTTGAAGTAGCGCAACCGGATCGCGCGGAACTCCCGATAACGATCAAGCCAGTCAAGCATGGTCTCGACCATCAATTTGGATTCGCCGTAGGGATTGATAGGGGCGAGCGGCTCATCTTCGGGAATGGGAACGCGCTTGGGAATGCCATACGTAGCGGCGGTAGAAGAAAAGACGAGCCGCTTGACGCCGGTCTCGAGCATAGCTTCGAAGAGAGTGAGCGAACCGCAAACGTTGTTATCGAAGTAGAGCTCCGGGAACTGCGTAGATTCACCGACGGAGAGGTAAGCAGCGAAATGGATCACCGCATCTACGCGCTCGTCTTTGAGCAGCTTGATCAGCTGCTGTTTGTCGCGGGTATCTACTACTCTGAGTAGGCCGTCCGGAACCGCATCTTTGTGGCCCCGCGAGAGATTGTCTACGACCACGACAGAATGACCTTGTTTCTGGAGGTAATAGCAGGTATGGGAACCTATATAGCCGGCGCCGCCGGTCACAAGAATCTTCGACACGCCTCCGAGTTTAGCTAAATACCGTTTCTGGCAAGTGAAAAAGTAGCGCGCAGGCGGACGCCATACGATCCTTACTGTTGTATGGCTCTGCTCGAAGCGAAGAATGTCAGTAAGGTGTATCGAACGCAGAGCGAGCAGGTAATGGCGCTACAAAATATTTCTTTCGAGGTGGAAGGGGGAGATTTCATCGCGCTTGTGGGAAAGAGCGGCGGCGGCAAATCGACTCTTCTGAATCTGTGTGGAGCGATGGACTTTCCTTCATCGGGAGAGATTTCGCTCGACGGGCAAGTCACTAGCGGCTTACCCGATGCGGAACTTACTCGCTTGCGCCGCGAGAAGGTCGGCTTCATTTTCCAGTCGTTTCAACTGATCCATACTCTAACGGCAGTAGAGAACGTGGAGCTGCCGCTACTGCTGGCGCGCAAGTCAAGTGTCCGGCAGACTGCGCGCGAACGCTTGCGCTGGGTCGAGATGGAGCAGTACGCCGGGCGCCTCGTGCATCAACTCTCGGGAGGCCAGCAACAGCGAATCGCCATTGCGCGGGCGCTCGCGAACAATCCGAAATTGCTGCTGGCGGATGAACCGACCGGGAATCTCGATACGGCGACCGGCGAGATGGTTTTGAATCTGCTCAGCCGGACGGCGCGGGAGTTTGGAGTGGCGGTGATGATGGCCACGCACAGCGCGGAGAGCACGGCGATCGCGAACCGCACCATGCGATTGCGCGACGGCCGCATGGCGGAAGTCATGCAAGTACGATGAGCTCTCAACGGCTTCTTTTCCTGCGGCTAATTGTACGGCCGTTACGCACTGAGCCTGTACGGGCCCTGCTTACGGTGCTGGCGGTAGCTCTGGGTGTAGGCGTGGTGGTGGCAATCGATCTGGCCGGACAAGCGGCAACCGGCAGCTTTAATTCCTCACTCGAATCACTCACCGGCAAAGGAGACCTGCTCATCACGGGAACTGCCGGCGTCCCGGAATCGCTGCTCGGCAAATTGGTTCAGTTGCCCTACAACCTACAGTTCGCGCCGCGCCTGGAGGATTTCGCTTCTGTGAACGGCAAAGGCGAGGCGGTTCCTTTCATCGGGCTCGATTTGATTGCTCTCGGTCAGCAGGCGAAGCAGTTGGTGAAGAGTAGCGGATCGCCCGACCTGCCCTTCTCCGACGGGAATCCGATCTGGACCGGTTCAGCATTGGGCCTGCATAGCGGCGAGCGCGTACGGCTTCTCATCAACGATGCGCTGAAGGAATTTACGGTGGCGGGCGTGTTGCAGACTGAAGGCGAGCAACTCGGTGAAGCAAACGTGATTGTGGCGGATATCGGTTTGGCGCAACAGGTCACAGGAAAAACGGGCAAGCTCGATACCATCGATGTGCAAATTCCGCCAGGCAGTTCTTTTGACAAATGGCGCGGTGTACTCGAAAAACAATTACCCCCCGGCATCAGTGTTCAACCACAGGGGTCACGCACCGACGAGAACCGGAAAATGCTGTCGGCGTTCCGGTGGAACTTACGCGTGTTGAGCTATATTGCGCTTGTTGTGGGGGCATTTCTGATCTACAACACAATCGCCATCTCGGTAGTGAGGAGAAGAAGCGATATTGGGATTCTGCGCGCCTTGGGTGCGGCGCGCGCCATGATCCTCACGGGATTTCTAGCGGAAGCGGCGCTGTTTGCGGTCTGCGGAAGTCTGCTCGGCTTATTGCTGGGACGGGTCCTCGCTATTGGTGCAGTGCGTCTGATCGGCACTACGGTTTCGGCGCTTTACGTAAGCAGCCAGCCTGCGCCTATCGAACTGAATGCCGTAACAGCCAGTACGGGCATTGCTTTAGGAATCGCGATTTCGCTGCTGGCCGCCTTCAGTCCAGCGCTCGGAGCAGCGCGTGTCCATCCAGCCGAGGCAATGGCGCGTGGCCGCGAAGAGTACGTTGCCGCGATCCGTTCAGGGCCCCGGGCAATGTTGTCGCTCGTGCTGTTTGCCGGAGCCGCCGCGCTGTCGCAGTTGCCACCCATCCACCGAACGCCGATTTTTGCCTATCTCGCGGTGCTTCTACTGATTGTGGGGACGGCCGCAATTATTCCCAGCTTGGTCGGGCTGTTCGTGGGATCGACTCAACAGCTGATCGGGAAGCTGCTGGGCGTCGAAGCCCTGCTGGCTGCCCGTTCGCTAAATGCTTCTCTGGGGCGCATTTCCGTTTTGGCGGCGGCCCTCGCGACAGCGGTTGCCATGACCGCTAGCGTGGCAATCATGGTCGGCAGCTTCCGTGAGACGGTGGCGGTCTGGATGGATAACCAGTTGAAGGCTGATTTCTACCTGCGGCCGGCCGGTTCTGCCGCGGCGGATCAGCATCCCACCATGAGCCCCGGCATAGCGGACGCGATTGAGAAATTGCCGGGTGTCCAATCGGTTGATCGCTTCCGAGCCTATCCGATCTTTTATGAAGGCCTCCCTGCGACTCTGGCGGGAGGAGAGAGCAGTCGCCCCGGCGTCGCTTCGAGCACGCGATTCTTACCGGGCGAAAATGAGCACGAGATTCTGGCCAAGCTGCCTACCGGCGACTACGCGGTTGTCAGTGAGCCTTTCGCGAATAAACACAACATCAAGGTGGGCAGCAATGTAAGTCTTGCGTTGGGGGGAGCCAAGCGTACGTTCCAGGTGCTGGGCATCTATTACGACTACTCGACCGAACGCGGCTATATTGTCCTTGATCGAAGAACGCTTCTCAAGTATCTGCCGGATCGGGCAGAGTCTAACCTAGCTCTCTATTTGAGGCCTGGCGCAAACGCTGCTGCCGTGCGGAGCGTCATCGATTCCGTGCTCACCGGGCGCGCCGTCTTGGTATTTTCCAACAGCACGCTGCGAAAGGCTGCTATCGCCACCTTCGACCGGACATTTCGAATAACGTACGCGCTCGAAGCCGTGGCGGTGATCGTGGCGGTGATGGGCATTGCCGGCGCGCTACTCGCTATGATCATCGATCGCCGCCGCGAGTTCGCGCTGCTGCGGTTTCTCGGAGCAGCCCGCTGGCAAGTCCGAAAAGTGATCCTCTGCGAAGCTGGATTGCTCGGCTTACTTGCAAACGGAATCGGTCTGGCGCTCGGAACGGTTCTCTCTCTCATTCTCATTTTCGTGATCAACAAGCAATCGTTCGGCTGGACCATTCAGTTTCATTGGCCGGTTGCTGTCTTGTTATCGGTGTTGACGGGCGTGTACGCCGCCACGGTACTCGCAGGATTGTATCCGGCGCGTACGGCGCTGCGCATGAATGCGATTGACGTGATTCATGAGGAGTAAGTTGTTCCTGCTTTCGCTGCTGTGTACTTTGCTGATCGCACAAGACTGGCAGACCGCACAACCCGGCTATCGTTTCGAATTTCCTCGCGATCATTTCAGCCATCCCGATTACCAGACCGAGTGGTGGTATTACACTGGTAATCTGCGGAGCGCCGACGGGCATCGCTATGGCTTCGAGCTCACCTTGTTTCGACAAGGCACGCGCCTTGCGCCAAAAGTTCTGGAAATGGAGAAGCCGCCGTGGCGTCCCGACCAGCTCTACCTGGCGCATCTGGCGCTCAGCGACATAGACGGCAAAACATTCTATCACACGGAGCGGCTGAATCGCGCTGGTCCAGGTCTGGCTGGCACCGCTCTACGGGATGGCCGTTACTGGAATGGCAACTGGAGCGTGCGCTGGAACGCGCTGCCCGGCGTCACGCAGGAGCTGGTTGCCGTCTGCGAGCGGTTCACTCTTCGATTAAATCTGCAGCCCGCGAAACCAGCGGTGATTCAGGGGCAGAATGGAGTCAGCCAGAAAGGTCCAGCCAAGGGTCAGGCTTCGCATTATGTGTCGTTCACGCGCATCAGAGCTACCGGTGACTTGATTCAGAACGGTTCAGCATTGCGAGTGGATGGGCTCGTCTGGATGGATCACGAGTTTTTTACTGAACCGCCCTTAAGTGATCTTTCCGGCTGGGACTGGTTCGCTGTCCAACTCAACACCAACGAGGAGCTCACGCTGTATCAGTTGCGGAATAAGTCCGGGGCGCGCGATCCCTATTCGTCCGGCAGTTATGTTGACGCGAGAGGCAGCGCTCATTTTCTTTCGGCGAAAGAGTTCACGCTCAGTCCCGCTGAACCCTGGAACAGCCCCCACTCTGGCGCCAGGTATCCAACGGCCTGGCACATCAGCGTGCCCTCGCTGGATTTAGATCTTGATGCGACAACGGCCCTGCGGGATCAGGAGCTCTGGAACAGTAACGGAACATCGCCAAGTTATTGGGAGGGCGCGGTGACATATCGGGGGACGCTTCGCGGGAAACCGGCCGAGGGCGTCGGATACCTCGAAATGACAGGCTACAAAGAAGCGATCAAGCTGAGTGGCATGACTGGCAAATGACAGCGGCTATCCTCGCCTTTCAGAAGTGAATCTCTGCCGCGGGCACGTTGCCAGACTGCGGATCGAGAGATCGCATGGAGCGCGAGAGCAGTGCCGAAATCAGGCAGCAAACGACCACGATGCCGAGACCGTACCGGAGCGTGAAGAGCTGCGCCGCGAATCCGATCGCGGGCGGCCCGACAATAAATCCCACATAGCCAATACCGGTGACGGTCGCAATTCCAGCGCCTGGGCTGATCCCCTCCACTCGTCCTCCCGAACCGAAGACCAGCGGAATGATGACGGAGAATCCGGCTCCCGTTGCGGCAAACCCCGGCAGAGACCAATTCGGCGAATGTACAGAAAGTGCCCAGATCAGCCCTCCCGCCGCCACCAGACTGCCTACGCACACGGTACGCAAGGGACCAAGACGAGCGGTGATGATGTCGCCCAGAAAACGAAAGATGGCCATCGAAGCGGAGAAGACAGCGTAGCCGGCCGCCGCAGTGCCAGCGCCCGCGTGGAGAACCTGTTTGAGATAGACAGCCGTCCAGTCGCCCATCGCGCCTTCCGCAAGCAGAATACAAAAACCGATGGCGCTGAGCGCCAGAAGCACTTTGGGAATTCTGCCGAGCGGCAATCTGTGCTCGGTCGCGAGAGCGTGCGGGGGCGTTGCAAGCAGGGTGCGCGCCACCACAACGGCGATGGCCAGACTGTTGGCTATTGCGCTCACCGTAAAATGAGCGAAAACGTGAATGCCGTGCGCGGCCGCCAAGCCGCCCAAGCCCGCCCCGATCATTCCGCCCAGGCTGAACATGCCGTGGAAGCGGGACATGGTCGGCGCGCCGAGGGCCTTCTCTACCTCGACTCCCTGGGCGTTCATGGAAACGTCCATAGCGGCGGCCAGTGCGCCAAAGATCAGGAGGGCAAGGGACAGTGTGAGTGTGTTGAACGCTGCGCCTAAAATAATCAAAGATAACGAGAATAGAATGCTGGCAAGAGTCGCTACTCTCTTGCTTCCATAACGGCTCACGAGTAGGCCCGTGAACGGAATGCTCGACACTGCGCCCACGGCCGAACTAAGCAACGTCAGGCCGAGCATTCCGTTAGGAAGTCGCAGCGTGCTCTGCACCGCAGGTATCCGCGAGAGCCAGGTGGAGACGACCAGGCCGTGCACCAGAAACAATACGACGGTGCCCCACCAAGCGGCGTTGACCGGTCTAGAAGCCGAGGTTCTTGCGAGCATAAATTGTGATTTGCTGACCGCCCCTGGTCCAGCTAGCCTCAGGTTCGAGTCCTAACAGTTCGCAATCGGAAGGCGTTAAATCCGGTTCCCATTCATAAAAGCGAGCAACGAAACGCCGCACCAGAGGCATCGCGGCAAGGCCTGTTTCCGGCATCCAAGTGCGAGTGTAGGTAATCAGCACATCAAAGCTTTCGGGAGGCAACGCTCGAATCGATTTGAGATGAAAGTCGCTGGTTTCGACGGTCTTCAATCGGTGAGATACAAACCCGTAATCCGGGCTGCGTAAAGCCGCCGAGAAGGGCCAAGCGGTCGCAATCGTGCGTACGCGGAACCTGTGCTCCGCATAAGACGCAGCTACTTGCTGCAGGCGGACAAAGTCGACCATCGCGTAATTGTTCTCGTAAGGAAACGGGTAAGGAGGATTCCAGAACACGTTGAGGCACAAGCCCAAAAGCAAGCCTGCGCTTGCGGCAATGCCGGCAAACTTCGGAAGGACAGTCAGCCCCACGCTTACCAAGACGTAAAAGATGGGGAGCACCGGCAGAAGATAGCGCTCCAGTTCGGCCCCACCGAGCACGGAGACGAGCAGGACCGTGGCCCCACTAGCGCTCAGAGTAATTCTCCAACGCCACGTTCGAAACGCAGGGCATCGCCTGACTGTGAAAATCAGGACAATTGTTCCGATCCAGCGGAATTCTGCGAAGAACAGATAGTAAGCCCGGCGTAAGATTGAGACGAGAATGCGGACTGGATGGAGAGCGTACTCCACGTTGTAGTGCGCGAATCCGGGGTCGCCAAGCCAGTACCCGGTCTTGTCGTGAAGAACCACGAGCCAGACTCCCAGCGCGAGCGCAGGCGGCACAAAGAAAAAAGCTCGCTTCCGATCTCGTCGCAGCAGGAGCGCGAGCCCGAAGATCGCAGACGTTACCAAGCCTGTTTCTTTCGTGAGCGCTAAGGCCACACAGGCGATCGCCGAAGCCAGGTAGCGTTCTTTCAGCAGAAGTAGAATCGCTAAGAGAGTGAGAACCATGGCTGGCATGTCTAGCTGTGCCATCATGCTTTGCGTGTAAAACAGCGGCGAGGCGAGTAGAAATAATGGTGGCAGAAAAGCAGGCGCGCCTTCCGCCATGCGGCTGAGTTCGATCGCCAGAAGAAACGTGAGCAGCAGCCCCGCCGCTGCGAGCATCAGCATTACGATACGAGTCACGGGTACTGAGAAGCCGAAGAGTTTGTACCAGAGCACCAGGTAGGCTTCGACTCCCGGCGGATGTACGTTCGGCACTGTCGAGTGTGCGACCCACGCGCCTGTTCGGAGCAGATCCAAAGCAGTCGGAATGAACTGGCCTTGCTCGTCCCAGTAGAACGGAAGAGTCAGCAATTGCAGATGGAGGGCGATGAGTAAGGTTGCGAAAAGCGCAAAGAAAAGCAGCAGGTAATACGGCCGCTTCTGCTTCGCGCTGGCCGGAGAATCCGCTGATGCGAAGGGTGGAAGCTTCGGCATCGGCGGCCGGCGCTGAACGGGCATTCCCTACTGAATACTGTCGCCGAGACCCTGTGTCTCGAGGCGAATCTCTCCAAAAGCGGCTTCGTACTGTTTCAGATTTTGCTGCAGTAAATTGGCGAGAGCTTTTGCTTGGGGAGGACTGAGGTACACGCCTTGAAAGTTGGCGATGGTGACGGCGTCTGGCGAATTTTGATTGATCATGCCGAACATCAGGAAAAAATCCCAGAGGCTGACGCGCATCTGCACGCTGTTCGCGTAATGCTCGCGATATTCAGGAGTATTGGTGAGCTGGATTTTCGGGGCCGGCTGGGCAGGTGTCATGCTTTTAGTATGGATGACGCAGAGGCCGCTGCATCTCGGAAAGCTAAAGCAAGGGGTGGCGGGGACGACGGGGCTCGAACCCGCGACCTCCGACGTGACAGGCCGGCGTTCTAACCAACTGAACTACGTCCCCTTATCACGAAAACGTCGGACGCCTCAAGAGTAACACAAGCTTGTAGAACGCGAACAGGTCTTACGCTTGGGTATGGGCCACGAAATAAGTTCGTCCGAATCCCAGCTCAGCTCTAACACCGGCATCGCGCGCAGCGATGCTTTCGATGTCTCTGAATCCGGCCTCGCCCAGCGCAGTGAGAATCTCAGATTGTGAGTAGCACTGCTGCTTCACCGTACTGCGATGCTGGACCCAGCAGTTGCCCCCCTCAACTTTCGTAAACCAGAGCAGCTCGGTAGACGCGAGTTTCGTGACGGCGTCGAACTTGCCGCGGACAAGGCCCACGCTGTCAGGCTTGATGTCCACCGCCCATTCACGCAAATCGGCCGAATAGGCTTCTTCAAGGTTCATGTCGAAGACGAAGCGCCCGCCTGGCTCGAGCACGTCGCGTACTCCGGCGAACACGCGCTTGAGTTCATCGATCGCAAGAATGTGGTTCAGCGAATCGAAGGTGGACAGCGCGGCCCGATAGCGACCGTCCAAAGAGAGATGCCTCGCATCCTGCACTCTGAAATCAACATGCGGAAGCTGGTAGCGCGCGAGCTCGATCAACTCGGCCGAATTGTCTACTCCGGTCACGGTGTAGCCCCGCGCAACAAGTTCTTTCGTGACGTGACCCGAGCCGCAACAAAGGTCCAGAACGCGAGCGCCCGCAGGGACTTGTGAGAAGAAAACACGTTCGAGGGCAGGCATCGCAGCAGGCAAATACCAGTCAGCCCAGAGTGCGTGGTACATGCCGGCGATGTTGTTGTAAGAAGAGAGAAGCGAGTGATCCGCCATAAGCCTAACCGATGAGCTGGTGACCGGGGCGGGACTTGAACCCGCACTCCGCTTGCGCGAAAAAGGATTTAAAGTCCCTTCTAGAACGTTCCGGAAAGACCCACTCTCTTTATTCTTACAGACTTAGAAAATCGCAGACACGGCGAAGATATTGCGAATCTCAGCCACGTCATGCGGGAAACCTACGGAGTGATTGGCGCGCGCACTTAGGGTATCAAGCCTTCAACTCCCGTTGGCAAGGCAACCGCAATTGTTCCGCCCCCCGCACATTCCAATTGGCACTTTGGATCGGATTGTCGTGTTTGGAGGTGTGTTGAATGGCCAGCGTTCAAGAAGCCCTCGGCCTCAGACAAGCCAGCAACCTCACAAGTCTTTCCGAGAGGCTGCTGCCGCTTCTGCGGCAGGACGACACACTCGACGTTGTGGGCAACGCTGATGGAGCGCTTTGGGTGAACCGGCTCGGCAGAGGGTTCAAGCACGAAGGACAGTACTCGCCGACAAAAACCACCATGCTCCTCAGTGGTATCGCCACGATGCGGCAGGTTCACCTCAACCACGACAATCCCGTTCTGGAAACGATCTTTCCGCTCACCGGCGACCGGATCGAAGGATTGATCTCTCCCGTCGTTGAAGCGCCGGTGTTCGCCATTCGTACTCGTCCGAAGAAGATCTATCGACTCTCTGACATGGCTGAGTCGGGGATCTTGACGGACAATCGCGATCCGCTCAACTCCAAACGTCATCATGACGACTTTGTAGAGCAAGCATCCAGCTGCACTCATGTCGAGATCATACGCCTGGCCTGCCGGTACCGCCGCAATATTCTGCTCGTCGGTCCGACTGGATCCGGTAAGACATCCGTCGCCAACGGCATCATCGCGGAATGGGCGGAAGTAACACCGAACGATCGAGTCGTAATTATCGAGGACACGCCCGAGTTGCAGTGCAGTTTGCCAAATCACGTGCAACTGCTCGCGGCCACTCATGTCTCCCAAGCCGATTTGCTCGTGACCAGTTTGCGTTTGATGCCACGGCGAATTGTGGTCGGGGAAGTTCGAGATGAAGAACCGGCTCGCGTGTTGTTGGGGGCTTGGAATACCGGGCACTCTGGCGGCTTGGCAACCATTCACGCGAATGATGCCCTAAATGGGCTGAGAAAGCTTGAGACGTTGATCGGCGGCCATGGCGCATCCGTGCGCGAACGAGTTGCAAGCGCGATTGACGTCGTGATCTTTATCGACGGAGAAGAATCTCTTCCTGCCGGTCGAAAAGTGCGAGAGGTCATGGTGGTTCGGGCGTTTGACCGGGATTCACAAGACTACGCAGTTCAGTACGTGTGAAAAGGAGAGAGCAAAACACATGAAGAAACGCATACAGAGGGCGGCCACACAAGCTGGCCTTTTCCTCGCCGCCAGCGTACCAGTCCTCGCGATGGGCGGTGGTCGGCTCGCAGCTACACAGGCAATTAACGGTTTAGGCAGTGAGGTGTCGGGGCCACTGGCTTACGGCTTATCACTAATTGCGATCGTTGGCACCGCAACTAGCTGGTATCGGCATCACCATGACATGGGCGCCCTTGCCCAAGGCGGAATGGGCGCACTGTTTGTGGGCGGCGTGGCGTTAGGCGCCACTTCGCTGATGGGAATGATCCCGGGCGTAGCGGGCGCGCTCATTTAGGAGCGGATCACGTATGGACATCCCTGCGTTGTATTGCACGCCCTTTCATGAGAGTTCCAACCGGCCCCACCTTGTTGTGGGCTGTGAACCCGCCGCGATCGGGGTAGCCTTCGTGCTTTGCCTCATCCTGATCATCTCGGTTCCCACCTGGTGGGGAATAGGAGGAGCCGTTTTTCTCTTCCTCTTCCTTCGCCAGGTTCTTCGGGAAATGGCTAAAGATGACCCGCAGATGCTCAAGGTCCATCACGAGTCGCAGCGATACAACCAGGGAGTCTGGACAGCGAAAGCTGTTCGTGAGCAGAGATGGAGAAGCAAGTAGATGTTTATCAAACGTGAATCTCGCAAAGACGTAAATGGGTTAACCAATCTCATCGATCACTTCGCTCTCGTAGCGGAAGGCGTGATTCTTACCACTACCGGTCTCTATATTGCCGCGTGGGAGTTTACCGGCTCCGACATGGATTCACTCACGCCAGATGAGTCGTGGCATCTTGCCAACCGCCTAGCCAAGAAGCTGCGGCTGGGAAGAGGGTGGACGGTGCAGTGCGACCTAATTCGACAGGAGTATTCCGAATATTGTCCGGAGGCCGAATGGCCAGATGCGGTTTCTTATTTGATCGAACAGGAACGAAGGAACCGTTTTCAAGTCGAAGACGAAGCGGCTACCCGACTGAGCCGCTATTTCCTGGCGCTCTCGTTTGAACCTTCTCTGCACGGTGGCAAGAAGACCGCGCGGCGGGTTTTTTCGGCAGAGGGCAGCGGCCAGGACGGTCCGGGCGACAAGGCTTTGGCGCTCTTCGAAAAGCGGATCTCGGAAATCGATTCGTTGCTACAGAGCAACCTGTTGCAAGCGCGGCGCTTACTTTCCACCAAACGGCGGGTCGGAGAAACCCGGCAGACGTTTGATCTGTTTCTGCGGTACATCCGACAGTGTATTACCGGCGAAGATTATCCGTTTGCGCGGCCGGAGACTCCAATCTTTCTGAATCAATTCCTGGCCACCGATGACTTCACCGGCGGAGCGGAGCCGCAACTGGGCGACCCACTGAATGAGTTAGTCCCGGGTAAGCGCATCGCGGTTATTGCGATTGATGGGTTTCCGGAACAAAGCTTCGCGGGAATTCTGCGTGAACTCGATTCGATCCCCTTTAATTTCCGTTATTGCCAGCAAGCGCAGCTGCTGGATGAGCAGGAAGCCAAAGAAGAACACGAGGCCAACAAGAGCAAGTGGGGCTTCCGCAAGACTCCACCTTTGAAGAAGCTTTCGCCCATCAAGGTGGGGGAAATGACCGTCGATGGATTCGCCGCCGAGATGGAACAAGATGCAAAGCAAGCGATGAGCGCAGCCGAGCACGGACGAGAAGTATTCGTTCGCTTCTCAGCCAAGGTAGTGGTCATGGAATCCGATGCTGATCGCTTGCGGCTGGTCGTCGAAGCCATTATGCGGGTCGTGAAACATCACTGCGGGTTTTCCTGCAGGATTGAGACGATCAATGCGGTCGCTGCCTGGTTAGCAACTTTTCCGGGGCAGCACTACAAGGAATGCCGAACTTTCCTAGTGAACACGGCAAACATGGTTCACATGATGCCGCTGTCCGCTCCCTTCCTCGGACACAGATTCAATCCGTCCCAGTACTTTCCACCTGAGTCTGCGCCTTTGTTTTACGGGGTGACGAGCGGTGGCTCACCCTATCGCTTCCATGCGCATGTCAGTGATATTGGCCACCAATTGGTTGTGGGCCCTATCGGTTCGGGGAAAACCACTTGGTTGGCTGCGGGAGTGGCGCAGTGGTTTCGATTCCCGGGCGCTCAGGTATTTGCTTTCGACAAAAAGAAAACGCTCTATACGCTCTGCAAAGCCATGGGCGGAGACTTCTATGACATCAGCCCTGATAACCCGGACATGAAATTATGCCCGCTTCAGGATCTGGACACCCTGTCGGACAAAGATCGAGCGGCGCAAGGCATCGAACTGCTTCTGGTGCAGAACGATCTCAAGATGAATCACGCCATTCGGAACACCGTGAAGCAGACGATTGAGTTTCTCTCTGACCAGCGAGATCTGCGGTCACTTACCGATTTCCACATGGCTGTGCCCTCAAGGGAGGTGAAGGATGCGCTGGAGGTATATCTCGGCGGGATCTTAGATGGCGACAGCGACAACCTCTCTATGAGCCGGTTCTGTGTATTCGAGATGGACGAACTCTACCGGATGGACAAGAAGACCATGAATGGCGCTTTGTTTTACATCTTTGGGAAGATTCGACGGCGGTTGCGGTCTGACGTTCCCACGCTTGTCACCGTTGACGAATTCCGGGAGGCGCTCTCCCATCCAATGGCCGCCCAAGCTTTTGATGAGTTCCTCTTCGAAGGACGCAAGTTGAATATGGCGGTGTGGCTGGTCGTGCAGGAACTCTCGAAAGTTCTGGCTTCGCCGTTGAAAAACGCCATCATTCAAGAATGCTTTACGAAGGTTTGTTTACCAAACCCGCAAGCAATTTTTGAGGGGTCTGCAGATTACGAGGCGCTCGGGCTGAACGCAACGGACCGAGAAATGATCGCGCATGCGGAGCCCAAATCCCATTACTATGTGACCTCGCCGGACGGAAAGAGGATGATCTCTCTCGAACTCGGCCGCGTGGGACTGTCTTTCCTGGCGGCCTCAAGCGATCGAGACCGCGAAATAGTCGACTCGCTGATCAAGCGCGAAGGAGCGCACTGGCCTGCGGCGTGGCTCCGGATGCGTGGGCTGAAAGATTGGGCCGAACTACACGAAAGTCTAACCATTTCTGCCGCAAAGGAGGCGGCGGCTTGTGCGTAAACACGGATGGATCACTGTTCCGATGTGTTTGTCTTTACTTTGCGTCCCGGTGCAAGAAGCGCGGGCGCAGTTTTGGAATCCACTTGGTGCAACCGAGATTACCCAGCTTCTCAACCATGCGCAGCTGGCGATGACGTACATCAAAGAAGCGCAAACGGCTCTGAATGCGATTCAAATGGCTCAGATGATGGTTCGCGAAGGTGTTAACCTCGCGCAACATCCTAGCACTAACATCTCCTATGACTTGGGGATGCTGTCGAGCATTCTGATGCAGTCGCAGGGATTAGCCGGCGACATGGCTCAGATGGATGCCGCGTTCCGGCAAACCTACGGCATCTACGGTGGCCCGGATGCAGCCATGAACTACGCCCTGCAATACAACAACTGGGCGAACACGACGCTCAATACCATCCGAGGCTCTGTGAACGCAGCTGGATATCAGGGGACCATGCTGCAAAACGAACAGATGTGGATGGCGCAGATCCAGAGGATGAATCAGACGACGATGGGCCGGGATCAATCGCTCCAGCTCGGCAACACGATCGCGACGGAGGAAGTGGCGCAACTGCAAAAGCTTCGACAACTCATGATCGCCGATATGGGCTCGAAAGGCGCGTTAGCAGCACAGCAAGTGAACACCCAGCAGGCGCAACAGGCCGCTCAACAGAATGGCTTCGCTCATGCGAACTGGGCCGCTGACGGGAGGATTTGGTGATGAAACAGGCTATTACTTTTGCATCGTTGACTGCGGTATTGTTCTTGACCTGCTGCTACGACCCTCACGCTCAAGATTCACCCATTGTTCGCGAGGTACAAGCAGCCGGCGCAGGCAATCTGTCCACTTTTACGTATCAGGGCTTGGCAGAGTGGTTTTCGCATCGCCCTGCTTTCACCAAGAAGATCTATGCCGAATGCGTTTCTGTCGCGCAGAACGCACCGGCTAATTGGACAACAACGGCGGAGGGCACGACTTGCCATGCAGCCCAAGTGATGCTGCCGCCGCCGGACATTACGGCGGATACACGGACATGGTGAATACACGACTAGTTATGCCCGCCGCATTTCTGTTGATGTTTGCGCCAGCGATGGCGTTGGCGCAGGTCCAACCGGTGGTGCCGCCGCCGCAGGGCGTATTGCCTCCGCCGCCGAATCCGATCATCACTGATCCGTCGCAATTGACCGCTGTCTACCAAAACATGATCGGCAACTGGTTTTCGGCAATTGCTCCGTACGCCTATGACCTGTTCTACGCGTTAGCTGGTCTCGAGCTGGCTGTTTTCGGCTGGAACCTCTGGATGAATTATCACGGAGATATTCGGGCCGCTCTCATGATGACGGCGAATAAAATCCTGATTCTGGGTTTCTTCCTTTCGCTCTTGATGAATGGCCAAACCTGGATGGGGGACATCATCAATATGTTTGTCACAATCGGCAAACAGGCGAGCGGCATTCCAGGGTTAGGTCCGAGCACAATGCTGCTGCAGGGCTTTAAGATCTTTGGGACGTTACTCTGGCAAGCCACGAAGACTGGTTTGATGTTGGACTTTCCGACTGCGGTTTCCTTGATCTTAGCTGCTTTGGTGATCTGCTTCGCTTTCCTGGTCATTACATTCCAGTTCATCGTGACCCAGGTGCAGACCTTCTTAGCCATTGGCATGGGCTATCTGTTTCTCGGTTTCGGTGGTTCTCGTTGGACCACCAATTACGTCGAGCGCTACTTCGCGTTCTCCGTCGCAAGCGGGGTGAAGTTGATGGTGCTCTATATGCTGGCGGGTGCCGCGTGGCCGCTAACGAACACGTGGATCACCAGAGCGCAACAGAGCCCGTTCTCGGCCGCCAGCGTAGAGAGCTGCTGGGTCATCATGAGCGGCGCGATCCTGTATGCCGGTATCGTCTGGTTCGCCAGTTCGCAAGTCTCTCAGCTTTTCGGGGGATCACCGAATCTGTCTCACAGTGACTTCGTCACTTTTATGGCTCCTGCAATTGGTGCTGGCGTCCAAGCTGGACTCATTGCCGCCGGTGTTGTCACAGCCGGGGCCACTGCTGTTGCCGGAGCGGCTGCAGCCGGAGCCGGGAAAGCAGTCGGAGGCGCGGCAGGCACCGCAGCCGGAGCTGCCGCGAGAGGGGCGTCCCCGAGTGGTGCGACTCCATCTCAGCCATCGGCGGGTGGCATTACCTCCGCAGCGGGTAAAGCAGCAGCCTCAATGGCCCAGACAGGTGCTTCCGCCATCGGTCGTATGCCTGGTGGAGGATCACACGGCACACCGCCGCAGTTCAACGGTTTTCATCACTAAGAACTAACAGAAGAAGGGACCATGCAGGCAGTCACCACAGAACGAACAGGCGAAGTGTGTCTTGACGAGGGAACACGCCGAGCCAAACGGATTTTTGAAGAGATCTGGAGCAATCCGATTGCCGCCAAACAGAATTGGCAACGAATTGCATTTCTCGAAGCAGTCATTATTCTCTGCTCAGTTTGCTGGCTCGGCTATTTGGGACAACTACCGAAACAGGTTCTCTACGTGGTAGACCGCGACAAAAGCAGCAATGTCGCCTACGCCGGCCCTGCCAAGCCGGTCGACATGAACGCGAAGACTTGGGACTTGGTGAAGGTTCAGGCGCTGAAGACGTTTCTCGAATCCTGGCGTACGGTCACAACCGATCGAACTGCTCAAGCCAACGATTGGGACCGGGCCTTCCTGTTTGTAGGAGATGGCAGCCAGGCTAAAGGCGCGCTCAGTTCCTGGTTCGAGCAGAACGATCCCATCAAACGCGCCAACAGCGGCGAACTTGTCAGCGTGCATTTCAAGACGTTCGACGTAGCAGGCGCCCACACCTTTGGAATTTGGTGGGAAGAGACAACCACCTCTCTGGCCGGCCAAGTTACGTCCCAGAAGACCTGGCGTGCCCGCGTTACTTACGACATCCACATTCCCAGTTCCGAAAAGGCTCGGGAAGAAAACAGTCTGGGGTTATTGATTACCGAATTGAGTTGGGAACAAGTGCAATGAAAAGAGCATGGATACTGGGCGTTTCGCCAGTTTGTATCGGTTCTGGGAACACTGGGAACCGCAGTAGAATGGATAAAAGGATCGGATAATATTTGTAATATCCGAGGAATCTATCCTATGGCGAGTACAGCTGAAAGTACTTCGAAAGCCCTCCGGATGTTCGTAGAGCATCACGGAATGCTTCGAACTACTGACGCGATCCGTCTTGGCATTCACCCACGCACGCTATACGCTCTTCGGGACCGTGACGAGCTCGAGCAAGTGGGACGCGGCCTGTACAGACTTGCCTCGGCAGCTCCCCTAACCAGCCCGGACCTCGTTCCCCTTGCTCTTCGCGTCCCGCGAGCAGTTGTGTGTCTGATTTCGGCACTCGCACACCACGGCCTGACGACACAGGTTCAACACGCTATCGATCTTGCACTTCCCAGCCACGCTCAAATCCCAAAAATCGACGGCATCCCGATTCGTATCTTCTGGTACTCAGAACCATCATTCAGCGCTGGCGTACAAACGGTTAACCTGGACCGCGTCCCAGTCCGAATCTATTCGCCCGAAAAGACAATCGCCGATTGCTTCAAGTATCGAAATAAACTTGGGCTTGACGTTGCTATCGAGGCCCTCCGTGCCTACAGGGAGAAAAAAGCGAAACCCGACCGGAAGGCACTCGCGAGATTCGCCCAAACTAACCGCCTTCTGCGTGTGATGCGTCCATATCTGGAGGCAATACTGTAAGCGGCCGAGATCTGGGCGCTTCTGTTCGACAGCGGCTCGTTAACTCGTTAATCAACCGTGCGCCGCACACAAAACCGCTTCGTTGCGATGATCCAGGAACGCACCGACTGGCCGAGGCTTCCGCAGAACCCGGACGGTCTCTGGCAATGGTGTCTTGAGCAGGATCTGAATACGCTGCTTACGTTGCTGGCGTATTGTGCTGCCCGGACGGTGAACGCTATCAAGAGCAAGACGAATATCGACGGATCGGATCGCCTCAACCACAGTAACGCGCTCGGAACTGCACTCCATTTGAACATGACGCGCTGGTTCCAGCCAACTGCGGAAAACTTCGTCGACCGGATCTCTAAAGCCTGCATTTCGGAAGCGATGACGGAAGCCGGAAGGTCACCGGATTCGACCAAACTGGCCATGAAAAAGGTCCAATTTGCCAAAGTCGCCGAACTCGAAATCGCAGGAACCGGATGGCTGCCCCAACCACTTCGCATTTCAGCCGGCTTGGCGGATGAAAACGGATCGACGCTCAAGAGAGTGCAGCCAAAGAAGATTCCATTGAAGCTCATGAAGAAGAAGTGGAGGCGCGATGAGCGCCCCTTCCCTCACCCATAAACTCGCGGAGGTGTTCACTCCCGCACTCCTCCCGGACAGCTGCTACCAAGTCGATGCCGACTATGCCACGTCCTGACTCCAGTCCGCCTGCGCCGAACAGGAACGGCGGTTGCACCTCCTGACGCTCTTGAGGCGTATCTTCTTTCGTCCGAAGCGGGAGGCCGCAAGCAGCAGGTCCTCGCGAAGGAGTCAAAAGCGTTGAGCGAGCTGGACGAAGCAGTCTGGGAGGAGCTCTCGACTGCTTTCTCTGACCGAGCTGGTTGCTTCCGTTCGGAGCCTGGTCGAATCGTCGAGGAGGACGGCGATGCCACACAGCACACGCAACTCGCGCTGTTCTGAGCGAGAGACATGGACCGACACTTTTACGCTGGTGTCACGCCGGCGACGACCTCAAACAGGAGCGCGCCCGCCGCAACGGCCGCAAACGAAAAAGCTACACAGGCGGCGTGATTTGGAAGAAGCACAATCCAAAGACCAGCCGATGCCGGTGCCGGGCCTGTACGGCTAACCGGGCAAAACGGAAAAAAGGCTAAAACACGCTTCGCGCGGCAATTATCGGACTGCCCTTCCTCCGAGAAAGAATCAGTCTGGCTTCGAACCATAACTGCTTAGGGATCAGGTATTTAGCCGGTTTAGCCGAGCATAACGTCCAGGATTCTATCGGCAGTGCTCCCCGATAAAGCTTTTCACCTCAGCGAGATGCCTCTTGGAGCATTGCCGATAGAATGCGTTGAATTAAGCCGGACCGGACGCTATGGGTTTTGAATCGGTTCCTGGCTGTTAATGCCGAAGTGAACGTCTCGTTCAGAGATCCCAAGACAGCCCAATCTGCCTCCCGGGTGGCTCTGGATTTCGGGGCACGAGCCTCCTGCTGGCTGCCTGCATCGTCCTTTATGTTGGACTATCCGGGAACCACAAACCGATAGCTTGCGCTTCTATCTATCATGGGTGTACAAATAGATAGAAGCCGAAGCTATGGACACTTCTTCCCCCAAATCCGATCTTCCTCAAGGTACGCTGGACCTCCTCATCCTGAAAATTGTCGCCGTTCAGCCGGTGCATGGCTATGCCATCGCGCAGCGGTTACAGCAAATCTCGCGCGACATTGTTCAGGTTCCGGGAGGTTCCCTGTATCCTGCCCTCCATCGATTAGAAAATCGGGGCTTTGTTAAATCCGACTGGAGGGAAACAGAAACCGGGCGCGATGCCAAGTTTTACCGGTTGACGCATAAGGGGCGAGCTCATATGGATACCGAGGCCGCGAGCTGGCGGCGATTGGCGGAAGCGGTCGGTCTGATTTTGAGCCTGGCCGAGGAGGGTGCGTGATGACGTGGTGGTCACGCTTGTGGCGGCGCAACAAATTGGAGCAAGACCTCGGCCGGGAACTCCAGTTTCACATCGCAGAACGAGTTGCCGCGCTTAAAAACACCGGGTTGAGCGAGGACGAAGCACGCCGACAAGTACGCCAGGAATTTGGCGGCATTGAGCAGGTGAAGGAGGAATGCCGCAACGCACGCGGCACGTTGTGGTTCGAATCGACGATTCAAGACCTTCGTTTGGGCGTAAGGGCATCCCTCAAAACTCCCGGTTTTACCGCAGTCGCTATCTTGACGCTGGCGCTCGGGATTGGCGCGAACACCGCCATTTTCTCTCTTCTCGACGGCCTAGAGTTACGAGATCTGCCGGTGCCACATCCTGAACAACTGGTGCGCGTCGGTGCCCACAGGCCAGGGGATTCCTTCACCGGTCTATCGATACCAATGTACGAAGCAATGGCGCAAAACCAGAAAGTGTTCTCTGGAATGTTCGCGTGGTCGGGTGACGTAGTACTGAATGTAGAAGCGAATGGCCGGCTATCGCGATCTGATATTTGGGGTACCGAAGGACATTTCTATTCTGAACTCGACGCGGTTCCCCAAATTGGTCGCCTGCTCGCACCGGAAGACGTGAACCTAAGAACCGCCGTGCCTACTCAAGTAGCTGTGCTGGGCTATGGTTTCTGGCAGCGACACTACGGAGGGGCACGGGACGTAATTGGGAAAACAATAAAAATCGAAGGTGTACCGTTCACGGTGATCGGTGTAACCCAGGAAGGATTCAGAGGCATGATGGCAGATCTTCCGCCCGAAGTCATCATCCCTATTACGGCGATGCCGCTGGTTTTTGGGCAATCCGATGTGCAAAAGTATTTGCGCCGGGCGGACTCACGAGGTCTGGAGGCCGCAGGCCGGCTCAAGCCTGGAGTCACGCTCGAACAAGCGCGGGCACAACTCGAATCGCTTTGGCCGGCTATTCGCCAAGCGACTGCGCCCACGGGCCGGACTTCGCTCGAACTTAGCGATTTCTTTTCCCTGCAGCTTAAAGTCGAATCGGGCGAAAAGGGCGGATCGTTTCTACGCGCCCGTTTCGCTAAGCCGCTCTATACTCTATTGGCAATTGCAGGTACTGTATTACTGATCGCGTGTGTGAACCTCGCGAGTCTTATGTTGGCCCGCGCCGCATCGCGCAGCCATGAGCTAGGAATACGTGTGGCGCTCGGAGCGAGCCGCACCAGGCTTGTGCGACAAATGCTCACCGAGAGCATGACTCTTTCTGCGGCGGGCACTTTGGGAGGGTTCGCGTTCGCATACTGGGGTAGCCGCGCTTTATCGGGATTTATTCTGGATCAGATCTTTATCGTTCCTGCATCTCTCCGTGTATCCCCTGATTGGCGAATCCTTGCATTCACAGGCGCGGCGGCGATTCTGACCGCGTTATTGTGCGGATGGGCACCTTGCTGGCGCGCTACGCGGGAAGATCCGAACGTCGCAGTCCAGCAAGGCTCCCGGGCAATTGCGAAGGGAACAGGCGGCTTGGGCAAGGGATTGATTGTGACTCAAGTGGCACTTTCGCTGATACTCCTGGCAGGCGCGGGACTCTTCCTTCGCAGCCTTCAAAAATTGCACGCGGTCCAGCCTGGATTTCGAACGCACGGCGTACTGCAGGTGAACCTTATTCCGAAGCCAAGTGGCTATAAAAATCTCGCCTGGGTGAATTATTATCGTGATCTGAATGAGCGCGTCTCGAACCTTCCTGGCATAGTTTCGGCATCGTTAACCCACAACAGCCCGGCTGAGACCCTAGAATGGACCGAGCAGGTACGAGTCAGCGAGACGGACAATAAAGGAAATCGAGCCGATCTGGCAATGGTCATGCCGGGGGCCTTTGAAACGATGGGCATTCGCCTTCTACGAGGAAGGAGTTTCAACTGGCAAGATGACGACCATGCGCCGCGTGTAGCCCTAGTGAGCCAAAAGTTTGCTCAGCAGTGGTTCCCCAAAGGGGGTGCGATTGGCCAACAAGTGGATATCACGACAGAACCGAAATGGCACGATCTGCGGATTGTCGGCATCGTCACCGATGCCAGCCTTTACGACATACGCAAAGATAAACCGCCCACGTTGTATTTGCCTACAACCCAATATGGCGATTACATGGGATATCCAAGATTACTCGTCCGAACGAACATCGCCACGGCTGCCGTAGTTGGTCCGGTGAGGCAGACGATCGAATCGCTTGGACATGAATATGTTGTTTCAGTCAATACGGTCGAGAACGAGATCGACCGGTCACTATTGCAGGAACGAGTGATGGCGGTGCTATCGGCATTTTTTGGTGGACTCGCTTTGCTGCTGGCTGCGATCGGACTATATGGGCTCATGGCTTACAACGTCACGAGGCGGTCGCGGGAGATCGGAATCCGCATGGCCCTTGGCGCACAGCGGGCGCGTGTTCAACGGATGATTTTGCGTGAGACACTGGCTCTCGCGTTGATTGGCGTCGCTTTCGGAGTACCGTGCGCCATAGTAGCCTCACGAGTGATCGCGAGTCTACTTTACAGCGTGTCTGCCTCTGATCCGCTTACGTTGGTAATTGTCTCGGTGATGTTGATCGCAATCGCCGCGATTGCGGGCTTTATTCCGGCACGGCGGGCCATGCGCCTTGACCCCATCACGGTGCTTCGAAACGAATAAATCGCTGAGAAAGCCGGGCCGCCAAACCGAATTGCGAAAACGAAGGATGCTGTTGAAAAACTCCGCTTGTCGCATGCGTGCGACTCTGCTCGGAAAAACATCGCGATTAGACGCGTTATGAGCGATCGCGGACCGCAGGGTAGACATTTCTGATCCCCTTTCAAACCGGTATCGCAATCAAAGACGAGTTTTTCAACAGCATCCGAAGGTTTTTGCACGAAAGACCAGAGACGTAATGTGCACCCGCTAAGTTCTGATGACTGCGATCCACGCGCATCGTATAGGGTAGCGGTAAGGATTGCTTCCAAAAACCCATTCAGAGCTAGACCGGCTGGTCGTCATTGTCTCAAAGCTCAAAGCGGCTGAGCGCGAACGATAGCGAAGCGGGATGCACGTAAGTCATTGTTCCTTCAAACTGTTCGCCACGCCGGTAAATATAACGCCCCTGATGTTGGGCTATCCAGGAAATTTCACTCTACTCATTTCGCAGAGTCTGAGCAGGATCGATATGGACCGCTCGAAGTACCGGCGGCAGAGCTGCGAAGAGCGCCACACCCAAAAGAATTATCAATGGCCCGATTATCGTCTCCGGATCAGTGGCCTTGACCTCAAAGAGAAGGCTCTGGACGACGCGTCCACAAGCGATGCCGACCACCAGTCCGACGAACAAGCCAAGCGAGACCATGCCAAGCAGACCGCTCGTGACCCGGTGCACAACATGCGCTGGGCGAGCGCCAAGCGCGAGGCGGATGCCGATTTCTCTTCGTTGTTTGGTTACCGAATAATTGAGTAAGCCGAAGAGCCCAACCGCCGCGAGTGCCAGCGCGATGATGGCAAAAAACAAGGAGAGCGCAGCGAGTAGCCGTTCCCGAAGCATTTGCCACCGGGAAAAAGCGCTCTGGGATTGAACGGTGTGCACTCGGAAATCGCTGCGCACTTTCGCAAGCATACGCCGCAAAGTTGACTCCAATACTAGTGGATCGCTGGCAGTACGTATCAAAAAGGTGTTAAAATCCCGGTTTTCCATCGGTACATAGATCGTGGGGTGGATGGTTTCGCGCATGTCGTAATAGACAGCGTCGTGCACGTAGCCAATAATCTCCATTTGCGAGGAAGGGTCCTTCGCACGGGGGACGCCTACAGATCTACCTACAGGATTCCGTCCGCCAAAGTAGGCACGGGCGAAAGCCTCGTTCACGATACCGACGCCTAATAACGGCTTCGCCGTATCAATGAAACCCGGCGGAAGATCGCCCAGCCGAAAATCACGCCCGTCGATCATACTGATGCGCATGGTTGCAAAGAAGTCGGGCGACACGTCAAGAACGTATGCCGAGTGAGCCTTCACGGGGTGGCCATGAACGCGCACGTCCGTAGTCCAGCGGTTGCGACTCAACAACGGCCACCCTGCCAGCGCGACGGACTGTACGCCGGGAGTGCTACGTAACCGGTCCGCGACTTGCATCCAGACCTCCACCGGCTCTTTTTTCGATGCAGCGCAGTCCATGACTAGAACATGATCGGCGGAGAATCCCAGGTGTCGATGAGCAAGATGCTGAAATGTTGAAACGAACAGCCCCGCAAGGAACAGAACAAGAACGCAAAAGGCCATCTGAGCAGCCAATACTCCGTTCAATAATCGGCGATATGAGAGTCGTCCTTCGATGCCCTTTAGCGCGGCCATCGGCTTTACTGCTGATGCCCGGAGCGCAGGCCCCAAGCCAAAGAGCAAAGCCACAAAAGACGCGAGCGCAATGGTAAACAGTAAACCCCACCAGCCAGAATCGAGAACAAGGCGCACTGGATCGTCGGGCACGTGCAGCATAGAAACGACCCACGGAGTCGACCAAGAGGCAAAGAACGTGCCGAGCACTGAGGCGATTGTCGCCAGCAGCGCGCTCTCTACCAAAACCAACTGAATCAGCCGCCATTTCCCAGCGCCGATTGAAACGCGCAGCGCCATTTCGTGTGCGCGCGACGCAGCCTGTGCAGTCAGTAGATTGCCAACATTTGTGCAAGCGATCAGCAGGACCAATGCCACGAGCACCGCCAAAATCAACAGCGGACGGCCGTACTGTCCTTGTACATCCGAAGCTCCTGCGGCTGCAGGAAGGAGAAAAAGCTTCTCGCGAAGATAAGCATCCATGACCGCTTTGGGGGTATCGGGCTGAAATCGCTCCCGATGCTCGCGGGTAAAGAGTGCCTGCAAAGGCTGTCGAACCTGTTCAGCCGAAAATCCGGCCTTGGGATGTGTCCAGATTCGAAACCAAGACCAGCCGGGACTATTGATAGCCTCTGTATTCATCATCGCCGGAATGAAGACATCAGTGATTTCGCCAGGTTCTGTTCCGACAAAACCCCGAGGAGCTACGCCGACGATCTGAAAGCGATTGTTCCCCATGCGGAAAGTCTTGCCAAGGACATTGGGATCGCGAGCGAAGCGGTGGGTCCAATACTCGTAACTTATAACCGCGACGGGAGCAGCACCGGGTGTGAGATCGTCATGGGGTGCAAGAGGGCGGCCGAGAGCTGGCCGCAGCCCAAAAACACTGAAGACGTTGCCGGAAATGTATTGCCTGTAAATCTTTTCTGTCTCGGTGTCGGACCCAAGGATGGCATCCTCGCGAGCAGTGAAACCAACGACCATGAGATCGGCTCGATCCGCTACGGCCTCCCGATATCGCCGGAATGTAGGGTAATCGAAATCGTCGCGATAGTCGGGGTGGCCATCGGGGTCGATGTAGGTGGCCGCTAAATAGTAGAGACGTTCCGGTTGCGCAACAGGCAACGTACGCAGTAGGATTGCGTTAACTAGCCGAAAAGCAGCGGTACTAGCGCCAATCGCAAGAGCGAGCGATAGTACGGCCGCGGCCGTAACGGAAGGGCGCTTGCGAAGCTGTCGCCATCCAAAAACCACATCCGAAATCAATGAATCGATCCAGGGCACTAGTTTGATATCACGACTTCGCTCGCGCTGGAGAAGCTGGTTGCCAAAAGCTTTTCGCGCCTCCTCAATAGTGCGCCCTTGTTCGATCGCTTCCTCAATATGCGAAGCCAACTCTTCCTCAATGTCTTTTTCAACTCGTTTTGTATGGAAGATATTCGCAAACCGACCGATCCAAGACATGACACTTCTCCTTCATGCGAGTTCCAGAACGCGTTGCACAGCGCAGGTCACCGCCGTCCAGCGACTTTGCTCAGTGGTAAGTTGTTTGCGACCCCGAGCTGTTAGCCGATATGTGCGCGCACGGCGACCGTTTTCCTTCTCAATCCACGTTGCATGAATCAGGCCGGCTTCTTCCATACGATGCAGTGCCGGATAGAGCGAGCCTTCTTCCACGCGCAGCACTTCGCCGGTGATTTCTTCGATCGCAGTCATGATTGCGTAGCCGTGGATTGGCCCGCGACGCGAAAGGATCTTGAGCACTAGCAGATCTAAGGCGCCTTGAAGTGCTTCCTTTTTGACCATATATAGACAGCTTATTACAAAGACACCTTAGGCCAAAAGTAAATGGCTGCGAAAAGGAGCGTTTTCGCAACACAGCGCCATCTTAGTTCTTATTCTGCGCGCAACGTATCGGCTGGATCGGCGTGAGTCGCCGCAACCGACGGCGCGTAGCAAGCCGCTATTCCCACTAGTATCAAAATCCCGGTCACGCAGATCATAGTCATCGGATCAAACGCGCTTACATTCCATAACTGGCTCTGTATAAACCGCAACGCTCCGATGGAGGCGACCAGGCCGACAATGACGCCGGCAATCACGAACCGCATTCCCGTGGCGATGACCAGCGTCTGCACATCGCCGGATGTCGCGCCTAAGGCCATGCGAATCCCCATCTCGCGTTTACGTTGGGAAACGACGTATGACATGACGCTGTACAATCCTGCGCTTACCAAAAGGAGCCCCAGTACGGAAAACACCAAAACAATTTCGAGTGCGAAACGCGGCTTTGCGTACTCTTCCGTTTCAAGCGCATCCTGCATCGTGCGTATGTGGCGAACTACCGTGCTTTTGTCCAACGTAAGTGCCGTTCCTTCCAGGGTTCTTCCCACTGCTTCCGGGTCACCGGCGGTGCGTACAAAAACTGAAAAGCCTCCGAATCCTGAAACGCTATCGGGAACGAATGCTTCCGGCACAACGGGTGCCGCACTCCACGGTTTTTGAAATCGCTCGTGATGCCGACAATCTCGAAAGACGGGTGTGCAACCGGTTGCGGCAAATGAGCCAGCGTGTTGATCTGAACTTGCTCGCCAATTGCATTGTGCCCGGGGAGATACTTCCTGCAAAAGGCCTGGTTGACGACTGCAACCATATGCTTGCCGGCCACATCCGCTTCATTGAGGTTCCGCCCTTGCAGCAATCGAACGTTCAGAGTCCGGAACAAACTCGGGTCTATCATCGAGATCTGGCCACTCGATTGGTCGGTATGCGTTCTATTTGGCAGTTCGAACTCGGTCGGCGCACCGCCGAAAGGCCAAAAATCTGTTGTGGTCGCGACGTCCAGAACACCAGGGGCGCGGCGCAGCGCTGCGGTGAATTCGCGATTGAAGCGCGCCTGCTCGTCTACCGTCCGATGTCCTTTTGTGAGAAACACTTCTGCACTCAGCACGTGTGTTGGGTTTATACCGAGTTGCACCTCGCGCTCGTTTAGAAAGCTGCGCATCATTACCCCGGCACCGGCCAGCAGCACAATCGAGATGGCAACCTCACACACGACTAGCAAGTTCCCAAACCCGGAGCGCCGGAACGCGCTATGTTCTCGGCCCCCTGATTTCAGAGCTTCATTCACATCCCGGCGCGTTCCGGCGATCGTCGGAATGAGCCCGAAGAAAATCGCGGTCGCGACCGCTACCGCGGCTGTAGCGACCAGCACTCGAACGTTGAGATGGATGACTGCTTCATCCGGGAACGTGTCCTGCGGCAGCGCTGCCGTCAATACCTTCAGCCCACTCCATGCAAAGGCACACCCAATCGCTGCGCCAAGAAAAGCGAGCAATCCACTTTCGAAAAACCGCTGCCGGAGGATGCGCCACCATCCAGCACCCAAACTCGTGCGGACCGCCAGTTCTCGTTCGCGCGCGCCCGCCCTTGCCAGCAGTAAGCTCGCGACATTCGCGCACGCAATCACGAGTAGCAATCCAACCGCGGCCACCAGCAAGATTAGAGTTTGCCGGAATTTGCCGACGGATGCATCGGCGAAACTCTGCAACGTCACATCGAACCGGCTCGGGTACAAGGCAGGCCGGTACTTGTGAGCCAGGCGCCCGGCGAGGATCTGCATGTCGTTTTCCGCTATTTTCTCCGTGACTCCTTCCTTGAAGCGTCCAAGCATGCAAAACCAGGGAGGCGGAAAGCCGGCCTGCGCGCGCGTGATCGTCACTGGAAGCCAAACGTCAGCCGACCAGAAGACGAAGCGGGGAGGCATCACGCCGATTACCGTTCGCGGCGTTCCGTCCAGCGTCAGAGTCTTGCTCAGAATGTGAGGATCTCCCGCGAAGCGGCTCTTCCAAAAGGCGTAGCTCATGACGCATACCGGTGGAGATCCCGGGGCTACATCGGTGGGCGCTGCAACCCGTCCGATGAGTGCCGGAACGCCCAAAAACTGAAATGCGTTTGCGGTGAGCTCGACTTTATCCATTTCAAAGCTGGTAGCCTGAACTTCGCTTCCATCCGGTGGCTGCCCTGATTCGGCTGGGCGAGGGAGGTATTTATGAGGGACTAG